>Ga0272443_10002331_pt1 | contig 24519 bp, 63 predicted proteins | sample SSMAcet12_FD_193581 | JGI IMG/M metagenome (GOLD analysis project Ga0272443, IMG submission 193581) | Marine sediment archaeal communities from Little Sippewissett salt marsh, Falmouth, MA, United States - SSM-Acet-12 | ecosystem: Environmental > Aquatic > Marine > Wetlands > Sediment ...
TCAAATATTTTTATTAAGAAAGTAACATCGTCTCCAGAGACGGTAAATTTATCTGTCTTTCTAATTATCTGCCCATCTACTCCAATAATTATTTCTCCTGAAGCTCCTGAAACTCCTGAAGTAGTCAGAACTCTATTAGCATCTCCATCACTTCCAGAACAATCACTTCCAGAAAATTGCTCTAGTGTTTGGCTAGAACTACCGCTAGTACTTCCTGTTCCAATCGATTGTAGTAAAAGGTTATTGCTCATATTACTAAATAGCTTACTTTAATTTTTAATTGAACATCTAATGGAGTCCTTATCTCTTTTTCTGGGGAGAATACTAATATTATCTCTGTTGTATCTTTTAATGCTAAGAGTCCCTTGTTATTTTTAATCTCTACTGAATTTCCTACTAATTCTATCTCATATTTTATATCATAATTTAATTCATTTTTTAAATATAAGGATTTTCTAGTAACTTCTCCTGCAGGGATTGGATCAAAAACTATTTCTTGGGTTACTAAATCATTACATTCTACATCATAATATAAACTTATTTCATTTTCCATCTTGCATTTCCTCCTCTAGTTTTCTTAGTATTTTTTCTTTTCTTTCTAGTAGTTTCATTTTTTTATCTTCTACTAATGTTTTTACTTCTTGATTGTTTTGGTTTAATTCATTTTTTATTTTTGATAGTTCATCTTGTAGAAACTGTATAGTAGTATCTCTTTCTGATATTTTAGAATTAGATCCCTCTACTAGATTTTGAACTTTTGTTTCTAACTTTTTATTTTTCTCCTCTAATTTCCCTATCTGCTTTTCTAATTCTTTTTTATCTTTAGCCATTAATTTTTGTTTTTCGAACTCATTATCCTCTTTTAATTTTAACATGCTCTGATTAAGATTTTCTTTCTCTTTTTTAAGTTCATTAATTTTTTCTAAATTTCCTACTAGCTTACTATTTATTAAAGTAAGCTTTCTTTTTAATTCTTTCTTTTCTTCTTTAGATTCTACTTTTTGTTTTTCAACATCAACTGCAGGATTTCTTGGGGGCTTATATTTTCCAATAACCATTAATTCTCTCAAATACCCTTCCATATCATTTCTTAAATCTTGGCTAATCATGCTGCTTTTTGAAGTTAAAACTCTAATTATATTTCCAACAGTTACATCAATATCTTCTGCTTTAAGTTCTCCCCATTCTATTTCTGGAACTCCTCCATATCCATTATATTCATTAATTGGTTTCAAAATATACTTTTTAAAATAAGACATTGTTTGTTTTATTATATCTTTAAGGGTGAATTCCCAAATAACTCTTTGATCCCCCAAAGTAGATTTATTAACTCCTTCTCCCTTTGAAACTAAACCTTCTGGTGTTCCTAAACTTGCAAATTGATCAATTCTCATATCTTTTAATGCAGATTCTGCTAAGTCTGTAGAATCCATTTTTAGTGTATCCACTTTTACCCATTCTGGAAAAGTTCCAATTTTTGTAGATTCTAATTCTTGAAGTTTTTTATTAACAGAATCTATATCTTTAGGAGTAGCCATCTTTCTATCGCTTCCAACATAACCAATTATTGGATTGAAACCTTTAGTATAAATTGAATTTGCCTGTCCTTTTTCAATATTCTTTTTGTATAAAACCGATTTATAAGAAGGTTCAAGCAATCCTACTCCATAAAATCTATCTCCTATAGTATAAAGCTTAAACTGACAAATCCTTTTAGCAAGAACAAAAATAGCCCCCCCTTCTCTTTTTATATGTCTTTCATATTTCTCTGGCATAGGATCTCCCTCTGCAAAAATTTCTGAGCCTAATTTTATCATATATCCAATTGAATTTCCTCTACTATCTAAAATAATTTTTCCATCATGTGTTTTTGCATAATCTATCTTTTTTGGATCAACCAAAGCCAAATCAACTATTTTATCTTCAGTATCATTAAAAATAATTTCTACATAAGAATTTCCAAAAACCATCTCATCTCTAAAAATGCCTTCAAGTAATTCTTCAAAAGTTAAATCTCCTCCAACCTCTCCAATATTCTCAAAGAACTCATCAAAGTTTTTAACTACACTTTTTTTCTTTTCGTAAACAAATCTTTTAAATCCTCCAGCCATAATCATCTGAACAGACCTATTAATAGAAGTAAAATTAATTGAATCCATTTTGTAAGCATATTCTAATTCAATAAAAGATACAGAAGGTTCTTGAGGTTTAACTTTTTCTGCTAAAGAATATTGCATTCCTCCAATTTCAGAACTAGCTAATTTAATATTCTCTATTTGTGTTTCACCCAAAATGTTATTTATATATCCCATTATCTAAACCATAAAGATCTAAAAAAACTTATTGCCTCCTTTTTAATAAACCAAAAAGCATAACCCCAACCAATCCAAGTATAAAATGTGAAAGGTATTCTAAATATACAATAAAGTGAGAAATTTATTGGAATACCATATAGTACTATTTTTAAAAGAATATTTTTTACTAGTTTTTTATCTACTTCGTCTAGTTTATATTTTTTTGATTTTTCTTTTATTTCTTTTACTTTTTGTTTTACTTTGTTTATTTTTTTTTCTTTTGGTTTTTTGGCTAAAGCCTGTTCCTCTACAAACTTCCCCCAATCTTCTAAATAAGTATTTACATCATCCTTAGATATTCCTAATTGAGTTGAAAGTTCATATACAGAAATTTTAGGATTTTCTTGTTTTTTTTGAAAAATTAATGCTTTTTCATAGTTTTTTTTAGTTTTTTCTAGCTTTTTTGTGGTTTTTTTTGTTTTTATTTTGCTTTTAGAAATTTCCTCAATTAGAGATTGTCCATAGTTACCCATATAAATATCTAAATACCTAAACTATATAAATGTTTTGAAATCTGAGAGTGTTGCATAATCGGGAAATAAATCTTTGGGGTAAGGAATGGAGTGTAGCAAAAACGATTAAAGAGGAGTTAGTTAATATTCAAGAACAACTTGAGATTTTTAACAATTCTTTAAGTGTTTTAGTTGAGTTACAAAGAAAAAAACTTCATATTTAAGAAACAATCAAACACTAAGGGGGACTTAGTTTTTATTGATTGAGTATGAAACCCAGCTCGGATGGTCAATTTAAATTATTTTTTAGACTTCGTCTGAGCTGGTTCCGAGTCTATCTGAATATTATCATCAATTTTTCTTATGGCGTTTGTTATGTATTGGTTTAGTCCACTACATGCTTTTACTAATTAAGCATGGTTTAAATACTTTTGCATGCGTTAAAATTTAGGAATGCAGAAAATGATGATAACTCCCTAATCTGCGACACTCTCTTGAAATCTAATAAAAAGAGTCTGTTATCTGTTCGGTTCCTAATTTCACTGCTAACCCCGTAGCAATAGCCAAATCATCATGTCTTGATTTTGATACAAGAAGTTTGTGTTTTGTTTTTTCACTCACTTCTTCTTCAAATCCAGTTAGTTGAGTAACAAGTTCATTTACTATTCTTAATCCATAATCATCATCTGGATGTCTTGGGATAATTAATTTATGAGACTCAAGAATATTTTTTAAAGTAACTAAAATCTTTTTTCTTTCTTCTGAACTAAATTTTTGTGGAACTACATAATATCCTTTTGCTAGCAATCTATCAATAGCTTCTTTTCCAATATTTGATTCGTCTGCTATAATAGCATCAACATTATACTCGTGCATTAGTTCTGATATTCTTTGTATTTTTTCTGGAACTGGAATTCCTTTCCATTTTTCTAAATGTTTTAAAATATAATTATTTCCTACTTTTTCTATAATACAATAAGCATCATAATCTGCTTTTGGTCCAGAAGAGATTGCAAAATCTGCTCCAAGAATTATGAACCCATCATTTTTTTCTTTAAGACTTGTAAATTTTCTTTTTGCATCAAAACATTCCAAGATGTGAGGAAGTCTGAAAATTGCATCCTCTCCTCCTAATTTGACATTGCACATATAATTTTTTTGAAAAAATTGTTCTCCTTGTTCGTTTTTTAATTTCAATAAATATTTTAATGAAAACCTCTCTTTCCAAATTGATTCTCCTGTAGATATATCTCCTGGAACTTTGCAATTAACAATAGCCACATATTTTCTTAAAACATACTCTTTTAATTTCTTTGCTCTAATTAATCCAATTAATCTCTCTTCATGTTCTGGAGTAGAAATTCCCACAATTTTCCCTCCTGGATTAACTCTTGAAACAACATAATCAAAATAAATGCTTGTATCTTCATAAGAATCAAGTTCGTCTAGAAGAATATAATCTGCCCTATAAGATTTAATATTTACAGAGTATGGTCTATTGATTATAGAACAAGAATTTGAAGTTCTAAGTTGTGACTGGTTCCATGTTCGATCTGCATCTTTTGGAATTAGATGTCTTAACATTTCATTCTCCTCAATATATTCTCTAATCTGCCCAAGCATATTATCTTTTGCTTGAGGCATTGTTTTTGAAACTAAAAGAATTTTTCTTCTATCATAATTAAAGATTAACCAAAGAGGATAAGCTACTCCTACGATTGTTGTCTTACTAAAACCAGATGGAGCTTCAATTATAACTCTATCATTATTTTGTATAAGATAAAACCACTCTAATTGGAATCTATGAATTCCTCCATATTCTGTAAGCCCAAGTAATCTTTCACAAAAAAATTTAAAATCTATTCTACATCTTGTTATAAATTCTACTAGATTCATTCCTTGTAAACATTCTTCTTTTGTTCTCATTTTTTACTCCATCTATATTTTCCAAAAAGTTTTTTTTCTGTTGTGTGAGAGAGTATATATCCTAACCAAATTAAAAAATTTATGATAGAAAAAATCTGTAAAAATTTATTATCAAAAAAAAGAACTAAATAAACACAATTAAGAAAAAGAGTTAAACCTAATAATCTTCCGAAAAAATGTTCTAGTTTGCCAAATTTAAAAGCATACTTTATTCTTATTCTTCTAAACATCATAAGTTCCTTTTAATTTTTTTAATTTTATCTTACTTTTATCTGTATTTAATTTTTTAAGAATTATGCTGCCATCCCCAAATTTAACTTCTACATCTTCACCTTCTTTTAACTTTAATAGTTCTTGAATTATTTTAAGATTTATATCATTAAAATATTCTCTTCCATAACCATCAAAGTTTAATATTTTCATTTTAATTTTTCGATTGTAATAACAGTATATTCTTTTTTATCGTGAACTTTAATCATTGTATGATTAAAGATTTGTTTATCATCTAAACCTAAACTTGTAAAGACACTATCTATTAAAAATTTTTCTCTGTTTGAAATATCTTTTCTTTTTATTGTTCCTTTTTTTGTATACCAATCTTCATGTATCTCTACTTTTACTTTAAGACAAGCGTCTTTAAACTCTCCACCATTTACTAATAATTTATTTTCTTTCTCTATCATCTCTCTTAGTTTCTTAGCTTCTGGTTTTAAGTATTTCCTAAAACCTCTATGCCCATAAAGATGATTTATGGTGGGTGTTTTAAAAGGGATAACTATATTAATCATTTTCTAAAATATCTCTTATCTTAATAAGGTTTAGCCTAATTTTTTCTCCTTTTTTAGTTAATCTAATCAAATTATATCTTTTACTTTTTTGATTAGGAGAATTTTCAATTATCCCTTTCTTTTTAAGTAAAGAAGATACATTAGATAAATGGCTAATAGTAACATTAATCCTTTTACTTATCTTTGACAGATAATCTTCTTCATCTAAATCTAAAATAAATTTTTCAAATACAGATTCTCCAAATTCCATCTTACTCTAAATTTTCACTTTGTATAGGAACTTCTGGGATCTCTTCTACAAATACTTTCCACTTCTTGTAATCATTTCCGTCTGGGTTAGATTCTAAACCATTGTAGATAATCTTTAAACTAGTTCCTAGGGGTATTCCCCTCATAAGTCCATCTAAAACAACACTTCCAAAAAACTTAACATTCCTACTCTTTTCTTTTTTTAGATGATATACCTTATTCATCTCTTTTCCTTCATTATGTTCTACTCCAATAAACTTTCCACATATTTCCTCTCCTGCAGCTGGTTTCCAAAGCTCTGAAGTTACTTCTTTCCAATTACTCATTTTTCCACCTCCCTTTTGATTTTATAATTATTAAATTGGCTTCCAAAAGATGTTTTAGCGAGATTGCCAATCCCATCAGACACATCTTTTGAAATATCTCATGACTGATATTTTGGCTTGTCTGACAATTAATTAAGTGATTTGTTATTTTTAAATGTTTCATTTTCTTTATTGCTCCACACGGATTTGAACCATGATCTCCAGCTTTCCCAACAGGTAATGAGTGATGACCTGTCTTCTTCTCATAGGAAAGAGGTGATAATAAAACCTATAAGTTCATGAGGCTGATATCCTAACCATTAGACGATAGAGCATCATATGTTTATTGTATTTTCTTCTATGTCTTTGATTGCTTCTGAAGGTAAAATAATAACTCTTCCTTTCATTCCAATGGTCCAATTAGGCATACTAATCATTGCACCAGAATTTCCATAAGCAATTACTCTTTTTTCTTTATTTGAAATATATGCTTTAACTAAAGCTCTTGGAATTGTTAAATTCAGTTCAGAGAAGACTTTATTTTTTTTACCTTTTTTTCTAGGCAAACTTCCTTTTTTTGTTCTATTAACATTTCCATTAGAATCTATAAAATAAAGATACTTTTTATCTAAATCCTTTATTGCGTTAGGGATTATTATTTCTGCATCCATTCTTTAAACTTCCTATATTTAATTAACAGTTTCTTACAATAGTATCTAATACAATTAGAGATCAACAAACTAATAACAATAACTCCTATTAATTTTATCTCATTCAAATATAGTTCTATCATTTCTCACTCCCATCAAAACCAAATTTATCTTTGTTTAGTTTGTCTACTATACTATTTACTAACATTTCAGAAGCATCATCTTTAATAAATAAATCTGAAACTCTTTGTTTCAATTCCTCAACAAATTCCTCAACTGCTTTTTTTACATCTTCTTCTATCTTTTCTACATTTACCTCGCAAACATCTCCATACCTGTCACATTCATTTATTTTATCTTTTAATGTCATTTCAAATCCTCCTCTGTGATGTTGAATCTTTCCATCCATCTTAATGTTTCATCTGAAGGATGCAAACCATCATATAATAAAATTTCTTTTTTTATCCACTTGATTACTTCGGCTTTTAGTTCTGTTGGTTTATTTTCAAAAGAAAAATATAAACCAAAATTATTGAAACACTCCGGACATACTACATTAATCTCCTTTAATGTTTTTAGTTCCACCATTTCAATTTTATATAATATATTAAGTATTTAAACCTTTATTACTATTCTTTAGTAATAGCCCACTTATATAATTTCCGATCTAAATTATTTCTCTCAAGTATCATCTCCTTTTCTCCCTCTAGGATACTATATTTTTTTCTAGCTTTGTTTACATGAACCTTTGTAAAGTCCTGGAGTTTTGATGTAACTAAAACTTTAAAATCTTTTTTTAAAATATCTATTACCTCGTTTAGTACTTTTCTATTTACTTTACTTTTTCCCAGAATTTTTTTAGCCAACCACTTTGTTTGAAAATTACAAAACTCTTCTTTTAGCCATTGATCCAAACGAATATTTTTTCTCTCTGTCTGTTCTTGAAAATAACTTAGTGTCCAATCTACTGGGTCCCTAATAATTGTAATATATTTTTCTCCTGGCTTATAAGTGATGTGATGCCCTCCAGGAATTCCAGAAACAAGTAATGAGGTTCCCCCTGTTTTAGGGATATGCAGCAATTTCATAAAACTAGATGGAACCAAAGTTTATAAATTTTATTCAAAGGGAGGAGTTTGGGGATCCCCTTCCCTTGTTCAATTATTTTAGTAACTACATACTTATAAACCTTTCTATTTTGTAGTTACTAATCTCCATAGGAAATAGAGGTTAGGAGTTTCACTGCCGGGCAAAATAAAATATGGACCTTCATTTCCAGTGGAGCTCTCATTACACTTTATATTTTATATAACTTTTAACAATTTAAAAAAGTTCTACCTATGGACAAACAAATTTACCGTCTTTTACTAGTGCCAATCCCTATATACACTTCAAATTAATATCCTATTATACTAACTATCTATATTATACAACTATAATTATAGATCAAACTTTACATCTATATAAATTAATCTCCACATTACCAATATCCAATAATAAATACTAATGTACTCTTATGTAACTTAACTATTATATGTTATTATCTTCGGTGATTATAAGAAATGGTAAATAAGTTTATTATAAAATATAAATAAAATAGGTAATAAATTTTATTATTGTATAAGAATATATATTTTATAATATCTATATTTTTATATTTTTATATTTTGTTACTATTATATAATTATAAATATATATATTTTTATATTTCTTAATAATAGATACATTTATAAAGGAAGTATTCCTTTATAGAATATCTAAATAATAAGGTTAATAAGAAAGATGACAACAACACAACAAAACACACGGAACACGGAAACAGAAACAGAAACAGAAACAGAAACAGAAACAGAAACAGAAAAAGAAACGGAAAAAATAAAAAAGCAAGAAAAAGTTATGGATGCAATCCAAGAATTAGATTGGTCTGATAACAACATTCCAGAGGTAATGGAAGGTTTTTTTAACAATCCTCTAGAAGCAGTAGAAAAAGCACAAGGAGAGATGTCAGAAGGACACATAAACCAGCTTTTTGAGTTACTTGGATGTCAAGAAGATGATGGAGATGAGTAAAATAGCAAGACAAAAAGCACACATAAAAATGAAAATAAAAACAGAAATTAAAACAGAAATTAAAGATAATAATAATAAGTTTATCTGTTGTAGTATTGATTTTATTAAGTCCTATTGTAATAATATAGAAGATTTAAGGAACTTGCAAAATGCAGTAAATAAATTTAATTCAAATGTAATTAAAAAGGGGTATTTAGAGAATAAATAAGTTTATAATCTCTTTTCAAACCGAACAGGAGTTTTAAAACTCCTGTTTATACTCAAAAAAAAAGGCAGATTTTTAAGGTTTTGCTGTCATGTCATAAACTAAAACCTTCACAATCACACAAAAAGATTAAGTTTCTTAATCTGTGACAAAATAAAAGGTTATTGGCTCACCATTAAGAAGTCAAAAGAACAAAATGAAGAAAAAATATAAACTATGTAAGTTTAACTTACTTAGAAAAATAGAATTAAATAAAATGGAGTTAAGCAAAAATAATAATTATGCTATTATGGATTTATTACCTAATGTAGAATTAAAGATTATAGCATAAGCAGTTTATAAAATGATGACTAAAAAACACTTTATAAAAATAGCAAAATTAATCAAAGAAAATACTATAAAAGGACAAATAAACCTTATAAATAGTAATTTTTTAAGCGATTTATGCGAGTTTTTTAAACAAGAAAATCCTTTATTTGATAGAAATAGATTTAAAAACTCAACAGAGGTTTTAAAATGAAAAAACAAAAACTAACAAAACAACAAAGAAAAAAATTAGCTTTGAATGAATTTGTGAAAGTTCAAGAATTAGTTTTGAAGGAAGGTAGGAAAGCTAGAGAATTAACTTTGAAGAAATATCAAGAAGAATGTAAAAGATAGATTTAGAGGAGGATTTGAAATGAAAACAAAAGAACAAAGAAAAAATTTAGCTTGGGAGAAATATAAGGAAGAATGTAAAAAGATAGATTTAGAGGAAATTCCAAAGATAATTGAATATAATGGAAGAAAGTATAAATTAATTGAGGATGAGAAAATGAGAGAAAAATTAAGATGCCTTTTAAGATGTAGAGATGGGATTTGTGATGATGAGTTATGCAGATTAATTGCTAAAGAGTTTAATTTTGAAATAAAGAAAAAAGAGGAGAGTGAGAAACAAAAATGAAAACAAAAGAAATAATAAACAACACTATTAAAGCAATTTTAGAAAATCTTTCAGATAAATTAAAGGAAATTGAAACAGAACAAGAGGTTTATTTTTGGGATATAATACACAAAGAAATAGATACAAATACACCCCAAGATAATAAAACAGCTTTTAATCTTATAGAAGATACAGGGCTTTTAGAATATGCTGACAAGGATTTAATTGATAATTCAAACCTAAATAGGCAATTGGTGACAAGTGCTTATTGTTGTTTAGAAGAAGCTATTCTGGGCGAAGATTTTTTCCAAGAATTACAGACAGATTTAAACAACGGAGTAATAAATAAGAAAAAAGCAACAGAGATTTTAAATAAAATAGAAGAATACAAAAAAGAAAAAGGATTTAATAAACCATTCAATAAAAGAGTTATTTATGAAGATGATTCAAATCAAGTATTTTTAAAATTAGATTTTGATTTTAATTCTTCTGATTTTGAGGAATTTATAAAAAATGGTTATTTGAAAAAAGAACAATTAATAAATTTATCTGATGGAATTAAAATATTAACTTCTAATAAATCAATAAATCAAAATGCTATGGTTTTAACAAAGAAAAAGAAAGGATTGATAAGATTTTATTTAATGGAAAAAGACAAAGAAATAGACATAAGAAACCTTTTAAAATTGGATTGTATAAGTAAAAAAACAGGGTTTAATTTATCTCCAAGTGCTTATATAGAACTGACAACAAAACAATACGAAGCAGAAAAACCAAATAAACCTTATTTATTTTATTTTAAAGATAAAAATATTTTTTTAGAAACTATGGTTAAGATTTCTCAAAAATTAACAAAAAGGAGTTTAAAATGAGTATAAGAGTTAAAAAGATATTGAAAGATTACTATAATTTTAAATATAATAGATTTGAAAATGTTGAAATTGATTTAATGAATTTAGATAAACAAGAATTAGTAAATTTTATATTAGAAGCGCAAAGTAGGAGAGATTTAAATTTATTGGGAATTTATGAAGATGAAAGCGAATAGTTTAAGAAAAGTAATTTTAGATAAAGATTTAAAAGAATATGAAAAGAGGGTTTTAAAATGAGTTATGAAATAGTCACAGGCATTAAAATAAATGAACTAAATAAAGAAATTTGGATTAAAGGAAGCAGTAATAATGTTTTTCCAAAGAATTTTAATTGGTGGAAAGCACCTATTTTAAGTAATATTTTAAAGGAAAAAGGAAAGCAAGAAGCAGAAATAGAAATTTTAAAAGCTTATGAGGGTGGAGAATTTCAGGCAGGAGTAAAAAATAAATACTATAAAGCACTAAGGGTTTTATATTATGTTTATGGAGAAGAATATAAAAATTTTAATTGGAGAAACAACAATTTTAAATATGGAAGTAAAGAATATATAGAATTTGAAGAAAAAAGGAAAAGCCAAGAGTTTAAAGATTTGCTTTTAAAAGCATTAAACTATAAAATATCTAAAAAAAGATATATAATTGTAAAAAAACCAGATAATTATTATGGAAAAGTTAATTCAACATCTATAAGTTGGAGATATAATAAAGAAAAAGCAACAAAGTTTTTATTTAAAGAACAAGCAGAAGAAAACATATATGATTCTTTAAAAGGTTGTTGTGAAGTGCAAGAGGTTTTAAAATGAAAGAAGAAAAATTTTTAAAGAAGTTAAGAAAAATGATGCCTGATTTAGTTTATAGTGATTCTTTATTAGATAGTGAAAGTATAGAAATTCCAATTTATTTTTGTTTAGATGATAAAGATAATGTTAAAATTGATTTTGAAGTTATGCGAGAGGAATTTAATCAAAAACTTAAAAGGATTTCTTTAGAATTTAAACAAGAGGAGAATTATTAAAATGGGACATATAGCAGAACAATTTTTTAATGAAACAGAATGTCCTTATTGTAATGGGAGAAAATTAAAAGCAATTATAACAAAAACAGATTTGGCTTATTGTGATAATGGAGAGTTTTGGATTGATGAAATGGAATCTGATTTTGATGAAGATGTTAAAGTTTTTTGTTGTGATTGTGAAAAGGAGATAAAATGAAAAAAATACATAAACAAAAAGATACAGAAGAATTTATAAATATGTTGATAGAAACTTTTAGAGATAAAACTTCTTGTGGAATACAATATAATAATTCTCCGTGTAATACTTGTTTTCATAATATAGATGCTGATTTTAATCATATTTGTTGGTTAATTTTACTTTATTTGAGAGGAGATTATAATAAAGAGGAAATAATTAAATCTATAAGAGAGGAATTGTTAAAATGATAATAACTTTAAAGGGAAATTCTTTTTATATAAACAATATACAGATAAATGAAGATATTTTTAATTTTGAAAAAGTCGGTTATATTATAAAAGATAGAGAACAATTAATTGAAGATTTATGTATGTGGATTAGTGAAAGTAACAACGAAACAGATAAAACTCTTATGAAAATAGATTTAAATTATCTTATGAATTTAAAAGATGAATTTGTTTTCTCTTCAATAAATACAAATGAATACATAGCTAAAAGTGATAATTTAAAAGATTTTAATGATATTTGTAAGGAGATAATTAAAATTAATAAACTTTAAAATGAAATTTAAAGTAATAAGTAGAGATCTTAGAAGTGAATCTTATTTTGAGGTTTTTGATTTAGAAGCTGAAAATGAAGAAAAAGCTTGGGAAATTATAAATGAAGAAATTTTAAGTAGTTATTCTCAAGTGTGGCTTTTAAGTGTTGAAGCATTTGAGAGATTTAAAAAGGTAATAGCAAAAGGCAGTAAATAAAATGAATAACGAATTTGAAGAACTTTTAAAGAAAAGAAATGAGTTAGGCACTAAATTAGCAGGGTTAATTGTTGATATGAAACCAAAAAAGCAAACAGAACTTCTTAATTTAGTTAATGAACTTATAAATATAGAAATAGAAATGGAGAAATATTGTAACTTATAAATAAATACAAATATTTATAAAGGTGTTTTATTTATATAATATATAAAATGATAGAACAAAAAAATAAAGAAAATAAAGAAATTAAAAAGATTAGAATACTTGGAAAAAGTTATCTAAAGAGTTTAAATCATATTGAAACTTATTTAGTTGCTTGTCCTGAATGTGATTCTCTTTTTAATTTAAGTAAAAATATTGAGAATGGTAGGATTATTACTTGTCTTGCTTGTAAAAATAAAATTAAATTTATGGAGGATAAATAATGGAAATACAAGAAGTAGTAAATAAAGTAGAAAAACCAAATTCTTTTGAACTTGGTAAAGCAAATAAAAGACATAAAATCTATTATGGAGAGGTTGAAGAATTAAGAAAGAAAATTCTTGATTTAGAAGCTCTTGGATTAATAGATTTAGAGGAATGTCAAATAAATAAAGAAAAATTGGAGGCAATTTAAAATGGGTTTAGATATGTATTTATCGGCTAAAAAGCATTTAGGAAAATATCAAAATGAAGAAGAAGCAGATAAAGTGAGAAAACTATTTCCAGAAATGTATAAATCTGGGAATTTGGATTATATTGAAGTTTCTTTTGAAGTGGGATATTGGAGAAAAGCAAATCAGATTCATAAATGGTTTGTTGATAATTGTCAAAATGAAGTTGATGAGTGTCAAAGAAGTTATGTAAGTAGAGAACAATTAAGAGAACTATTGAAAATCTGTAAAATTATTTTAAATTCTTCAAAAAAAGATAAAGTAAAAAAAGCAGAAGAAATGTTGCCTGTTCAAAGGGGTTTCTTTTTTGGAGGTGTAGAATATGATGAGTATTATTTTATGGATTTAGAAGAAACAATTAAAATAATGGAAAGATGTTTAACACTTCCTGAGGAGTGGGAATTTGAATATCATTCAAGTTGGTGATTAAAATGAAAAAACAAAAACTTACAAAAGAACAAAGAAAAGATTTAGCTTTGGAGGAATATGAGAAAGTTAAAGAATTAGCTTATAAGAAATATGAAAAAGTTATAGCCCCCGCTTATGAGGAATATGAGAAAGTTGCAGACCCTGCTTATGAGGAATATGAGAAAGTTAGACAACCAGCTTATGAGAAATATCAAGAAGAATGTAAAAAGATAGATTCTGAGCCAGATGAAATTCCAGATGAAATTCCAAAGATAATTGAATATAATGGAAGAAAGTATAAATTAATGGAGAGTGAGGAATGAAATACAAAATAGAAAAAGAAAACGGAATAACAAGTATTTATGATAGTAAAGGACATGTAGTTTATTGGGAGGATTCTACTGGTTTTTGGATAAAGAGAAAGTTTGATGAAAATGGAAATCAAGTTTATTGGGAGAATTCTAATGATTTTTGGGTAAGGAGAAAATTTGATGAAAACAGAATTGTGGTTTATTATGAGGATTCTACTGGTGAAAAATGGGAAACTCCTAAACCTAAAGAAAACATAATTCAATTCAAAGATTTGGATGATTGTTTGAAGAAATTAAAGGGGGGGCGAGAAATGACAAAACAAAAACTTACAAAAGAACAAAGAAAAGATTTAGCTTTGGAGGAATATTGGAAAGTTGAACAACAAGCTTATAAGAAATATAAAAAAGTTAAACAACCAGCTTGGGAGAAATATTTGAAAGTTATAGATTTAGCTTATAATAAATATGAGGAAGAATGTAAAAAGATAGATTCTGAGCCAGATGAAATTCCAGAGATAATTGAACAGGATGGAATTAGATATAAAAGAATAATGGAGAGTGAGAAATGAAAATGACAAAACAAAAACTCACAAAAGAACAAAGAAAAAAATTAGCTTTGGAGAAATATGAAAAAGTTATAGCCCCCGCTTATGAGGAATATGAGAAAGTTAAAGAATTAGCTTATGAGAAATATGTGAAAGTTATAGCCCCCGCTTATGAGAAATATCAAGAAGAATATAAAAAGATAGATTCTGAGCCAGATGAAATTCCAGAGATAATTGAACAGGATGGAATTAGATATAAAAGAATAATGGAGAGTGAGAAATGAAAATGACAAAACAAAAACTCACAAAAGAACAAAGAAAAGATTTAGCTTTGGAGGAATATTGGAAAGTTGCAGTCCCTGCTTATGAGGAATATGAGAAAGTTGAACAACAAGCTTTGAAGAAATATGAAAAAGTGAAACAACCAGCTTGGAAGAAATATGAGAAAGTTCGAGATTTAGCTTATAAGAAATATAAGAAAGTTAGAGAATTAGCTTTGGAGAAATATAAAGAAGAATATAAAAAGATAGATTCTGAGCCAGATGAAATTCCAGAGATAATTGAACATAATGGAAGAAAGTATAAATTAATTGAGGGTGAGAAATGAAAAAACAAAAACTCACAAAAAAACAAAGAAAAGAATTAGCTTTGAATGAATATGAAAAAGTTAGACAACTAGCTTATAAGAAATATGAGAAAGTTAAAGAATTAGCTTATGAGAAATATGAAAAAGTTGCAGTCCCTGCTTATAAGAAATATGAGAAAGTTATAGACCCTGCTTTGAATGAATATGAAAAAGTTAAAGACTCCGCTTGGGAAAAATATCAAGAAGAATGTGAAAAGATAGATTTAGAGGAGGATTTGAAATGAAAAAACAAAAACTCACAAAAAAACAAAGAAAAGAATTAGCTTGGAAGGAATATGAGAAATTTAGAAAACCAGCTTGGAAGGAATATGAAAAATTTAGAAAACTAGCTTGGAAGAAATATAAAAAATTTATAGTCCCTGTTTATAGGAAATATTTAGAAGAATGTAAAAAGATAGATTCTGAGCCAGATGAAATTCCAGAGATAATTGAACATAATGGAATTAGATATAAAAGAATAATGGAGAGTGAGAAATGAAAATGACAAAACAAAAACTCACAAAAAAACAAAGAAAAAAATTAGCTTTGGAGAAATATGAGAAAGTTATAGCCCCAGCTTTGAATGAACATGAGAAAGCTCAAGCATTATCTTGGAAGAAATTTGAGAAAGTTGCAGTCCCTGCTTATGAGGAATATGAGAAAGAATGTGAAAAGATAGATTCTGAGCCAGATGAAATTCCAGAGATAATTGAACATAATGGAAGAAAGTATAAATTAATTGAGGGTGAGAAATGAAAAAACAAAAACTCACAAAAGAACAAAGAAAAGATTTAGTTTGGAAGGAATATGAGAAAGTTAAAGAATTAGCTTGGAAGAAATATTTGAAAGTTCTAGATTTAGCTGGTAAGAAATATTTAAAAGAATGTAGAAAGATAAATGCTGAGCCAGATGAAATGATAATTGAACATAATGGAAGAAAGTATAAATTAATTGAGGAGGGTGAGAAATGAAAATGAAAACAAAATTTAAACCAATATTTGTGTCTCCAGAATTGAAAAAAAGGCTGGAATACCATAAGATAGATATGGGTTTTAGTAGTTTAAATGAGGCTTTACTTGATTTGTTAAAGGAAAAACCTGTTGATACAAAAGAAAAAGAAGAAATTAAAAAAGATGCAGCGATTAGCAAAATAAAAACTTTAGAAATCTAAAAAAAATGCTAACAGAAACACATAAACAATATCTAAAAGATTTCATAAAAAAAGAATTAAAAGAAAATTGTGATTTATTTGATATTGAAGCAAATATAGATAACAACATAAGTTATATGGAGAATAAGAATCAATTAATAGAAAAAATACAAGAAGTAAGAGATAATATGAAAGAACAAGTAAAAGAAATCTCTGGAGAAAAATACGACAAAATGAAAATAGAATTTATAGAAAACAATTACAAAATAAGCATACCAAAACTCTTATCTAAACCAGCTATTATGGGAATTATGGGAGATGCTAATTGTGGTAAAAGTAATTTAATTTATTACTTACTTACTGAATTACAAAAGGACTTTTCTTTTAATCTTTATACTTATGGATTGAAAAAATCGGTAAATGATATTAAAATTAATTCAATAGAAGAATTAGAAAAAATTAGAGGTTCGGTTATTGTGTTAGATGAGTTTTTTAATCTCTTTGATTTAGAAGATAGGAAAAAAAGGAAATTAATTGAGAAAACATTAAGATTAATATATCACAATAATAATGTTTTAATTCTGTCTGGAGTTCCAGAGAATTTTAAAAAATATATCTCTGCAAAATTAAGCATTTTCATCTATGGAAAAAGCACATTAGCAGATTTTGTTAATGGAAGCAAAGTAAAGGAGACTTGTTTAAGCTATAAAGGTGTTGAATTAGGAAGTAGTTTATTAGATTTAGATAAAGATAAATTCCTAGTTTTTGATGGAAATCATTATAAACTATTACCAATTAAATATTTAAAAGAATATGATACTAAACAGGGTAATCCAGACATATTACAAAAAAGTACAAAAAAAAGTGCTAAAAATGCGGAGAAAATAGAAATAAACAATTATACTCATTCCAATAGAGAGGACAAAACAGCTTTATATATAAAGTAGAGGAATGAGATTTAATGTCCCCTATCATTAGATCTGTTTTGTTGCTCTCTTACTCAAAATGAAAAAGTTTATAAAAACTAAAGAGTTCTATTTTATAACTCACACCACTCACGAAGTTCCTATAATGGAGAAGTTGAAGTGAAAAAATGTGTTAGACGAGGTGGATCTAACCTATTAGCTAATATGAATTACTAGAAAAAGTAAGTGAAAGTCTGTCTGTGCGTGTCTCGAGGGATTTAAGTTTTTGTTATTTATAGCCTAATTAAAAGATTAAGGACTCCAAGTATGGGGGGATGGAAGCTGAACTAATAGAGTAATGTCTTATGTTTTCAGACAAACAAGGTTCAAGTTAAAAAAAACTACTTAAAATATAGTTAAAATCATAATTTGAACCTTTCTTGAAGTAAAACCTTTAGAGAGTAGTGTGTTCAAGTATAATAGATGGGGGGTGCGGGGGGAAGATTAGTAGTGTAACTAAATAGAGATATTTTAAAAAATGAGAAAAAAAGAATGGAAACAATTTAATTTGTTCAAACAAGAAGTATTAAAGTATGATTCACTATACATAGAAGATTTGCATATGTTGATTAGAAGATATACTTTTGATTGTAATAGAAAATTTACTTTTTTTAAATCAAGAAATCCTATATTAACTACAGCTAAAGCAAAAAGCAGTTATTATAGGTTTTGGATTAGGATGTTAGAAAAACAAAAAATATTAATCCCCAAAAAACCTTTTGTATGGGAGGTGAATAATGGATTTCAAAAAAACATTTGAAAAAAAAGTTGAACCAATAAATAGTGATTTGTTTAGGTATATCACAAAAAAAGCAAAAGAAGTAAAAGTTAAGGACACATTATTAGAAGGAGAAAGTGCTAAAAAAAGGAAATCTCGATATAAAGACTTAAAAGGAGGATTTAATTGGATTTTAGCGAGGGGATTAGTTAGTAAATGGAAGAATGAATTTAATAGAGGCTTATTTTTCAAAAGAAATGTAACTAAATAGTGAAACAAACATTTATAAAGGTGTTACACTTGGTTACATTATGAAAAAACAAAAACTCACAAAAGAACAAAGAAAAGAATTAGCTTGGAAGAAATATTTGAAAGTTGAACAACCAGCTTTGAATGAATATGAAAAAGTTGAACAACAAGCTTTGAAGAAATATGATAAAGTTGAACAACAAGCTTTGAATGAATATGAAAAAGTTGAACAACAAGCTTTGAATGAATATGAAAAAGTTAAAGAATTAGCTTGGAAGAAATATTTGAAAGTTGAACAACAAGCTTTGAATGAATATGAAAAAGTTAAAGAATTAGCTTGGAAGAAATATTTGAAAGTTGAACAACAAGCTTTGAAGAAATATGATAAAGTTGAACAACCAGCTTATGAGAAATATCAAGAAGAATGTAAAAAGATAGATTTAGAGGAAATTCCAAAGATAATTGAATATAATGGAAGAAAGTATAAATTAATTGAGGATGAGAAAATGAGAGAAAAATTAAGATGCCTTTTAAGATGTAGAGATGGGATTTGTGATGATGAGTTATGCAGATTAATTGCTAAAGAGTTTAATTTTGAAATAAAGAAAAAAGAGGAGAAAGGGTGGAAATGTCTTATTTGTGGAGAAGAGGTTAATGGAATTGATGAAATGTGTAAATGTATGAGAGAATATTACAAAAGAAAAAAGGGGAGAAAACAAAATGCCAAGTGAAAGATTAACTAAAATGGAAAGAGAAGCATTATTTGAAGCAATTAAAGTAGGAGATTTAAAGACAAATTGGAAAGATTGTGGAGTCAGTATTTGTAAATTATGTTCTGCTATGAAGAAACTAAAGAAAAAAGAGGAGAGTGAGAAACAAAAATGAAAATCTGTGCTTGTGGTAAATGTAATTTAGATAAAATAGAACTTAAAACATTAAAGGAAATTAAAATATTTGAAGGAGGGGATGCATTTACTATTCAAACAATAGTAAAAAAAGAAATAAGACAAGAAGCAATCAAGTGGATAAAAGAAGATATGGAATATATTGGAAAAGTTGATAACCCGTGTAAATTAGCAAGAATAATGGATTTATATAAATGGATGGAAAGATTCAACATCACAGAGGAGGATTTGAAATGAAAACAAAAGTAGTAAGGATATATTGGAAAGATTATAGAAGATTTAGAAAAATTGTTAAAGGCGAAAGAAACGAAACTTTAGCAAATTATTTTCAAAGAGTAATTAAATTATTGGAGGAACAAAAAAATGGAAAAAATTAAAATAAAAAAAGTTGGTAAGAGCAAATGGGGAGAATTTGCAGTAGTAGATGATGGAAGTGAAAAAGGAATTTTTGTAAGCATCACCCCACAAGTTAAAACTTTTTTAAGTTCACAGCTTCCTTGTGAAGTAGAAGTTCAAGAGAAAGAAGAAGTTGGAAATAGAAAAGATGTAATAACAAGAGTTAAAGTTCTTGGAAGTAGTCCAGAAAAAGTAGAGAGTGCTAAAGAGAATAGTTTTGAACAACCTATCCAAGTAGAAAAACCTTTTGAACAGATAGATAGACAAAAAAGCATAGAATCTCAAATGTGTATTAAGTCAGCAATAGATTTGATTAAAATAAACAATGATTGCGAAGAGTTTGAGAACATAAAACCAACTAAAAACAGTTTATATGAAACAGCTCTAATTATTAGAGAAGTTTTAGAAGATTTAAAGAAATCATAATCATCCATTATCATTCATGGATGATGAGTGATAAGCGATTATCACTCTTTTCATCCGAGATGCCCTACTCGGTTATCAAATTGGGCATTATAATAAAATGAAAAAACAAAAACTTACAAAAGAACAAAGAAAAGAATTAGCTTTGAATGAATATGAAAAAGTTAGACAACTAGCTTATAAGAAATATGAGAAAGTTAAAGAATTAGCTTATAAGAAATATGAAAAAGTTGCAGTCCCTGCTTATAAGAAATATGAGAAAGTTATAGACCCTGCTTTGAATGAATATGAAAAAGTTAAAGACTCCGCTTGGGAAAAATATCAAGAAGAATGTGAAAAGATAGATTTAGAGGAGGATTTGAAATGAAAAAACAAAAACTCACAAAAGAACAAAGAAAAGATTTAGTTTTGAAGAAATATAAAAAAGTTAGAGCATTAGCTTGGAAGAAATGTTTAAAAGTTAGAGAATTAGTTTGGGAGAAATGTTTAGAAGAATGTGAAAAGATAGATGCTGAGCCAGATGAAATTCCAGATGAAATTCCAGAGATAATTGAACAGGATGGAATTAGATATAAAAGAATAATGGAGAGTGAGAAATGAAATACGAAATTAGAGATGAAAATGGAAATGTTCTAGCGAATTGTTATGATTTAGAAAGTGTAGTTTATTATTTGTTAGATATTTTAAATGCAACAAGTCAAAGGTTCTCTGTATATAAAAGAATTTTTCCAGATGAAATTCCAGATGAAATTCCAGAGATAATTGAACAGAATGGAAGAAAGTATAAATTAATGGAGGGTGAGAAATGAAAATTAATAGTCTCGTGAGTAAATCGAGGAGAAAAGCAACTGGTTTTAGTTTTGTGCACAAAACTAAAGATAAGTGCCTGTTTAGAATTGCAAGTCTAAACTATCTGAATGGAATCGCAAAAGTCTGTGCGTGTAACCGAGTCGTCGTGGAAGATTTACGAAGCAGTATGCCCCCCACAGAACACTCCTTAAATGAGAGTGGGACTGAACAGAGGGGTTTAATTCCCCCTCTGGGCGTTGAACTAAAGGAAAAAGAGGAGAGTGAGAAATGACAGAACTAAAAACATTAAAGGATTTAAGATTTAATATAACAGAAAAGAAAATGACATGGTATTTATGGTTATTAACTTTTGTGGCTATAATTTTTATAATTGCAATATTGAATATAATTATAGAACAAGTTTGGTTTGCTAATCATAGTTTTCCAACTATTGTAAATTGGAGTTTAACAAAATGACAAATTATAACATGAAGCATGAAGAATTCATAAAACATTTAAGACAGGCACATATTGAGGGTTACAACAAAGCCCTTGAAGATGTTTTAAGGATTATTCCTACAAGTTGGTTAGACCCAATAATGAGTGATTATCTTTCAAATACTATGAATTCCAAAGGATTTGAAGAAATTATGTTGAAAATACATAATAGAATAAAAAAACTAAAGAAAAAAGAGGAGAGTGAGAAATGAGTAAAACATTGATGAATATGGATTTAGAAGAATTAAAGAAAAGAAATAAAAGAAAAACTGCAATCAAGTTGGTTAAATTATTTAATCAATTATCAAAAAAAGGAGAGGTTTATTGCTCAGCAAGAGGATTAGATACTTATAAAGATGAAGAGTGGATTTTACTTTATAAAGACTGGATATTACCAAGAGATGAATGTGAGTATGAAAAGATAGATGGAAACCTTTACCAATTATGTAATCAAATTAATAATAAAGAATTAATCAAAGATATAATAACAATAGATACTCATACAATAAATTTCATTAAATATTTCTTCAACATCACAGAGGAGGATTTGAAATGACAATAATTGAAATAATACTTTTATCATTTACACTTCTCATTGGTATTTCTTTCCTTTCTTGTATTATCTGTTTAATATTAGTAGTGATTAAAGAATTACGGAGGGATTAATTTTAAAAATGAAAACAGAAGAACAAGTAGAGAAAAATTTAAAAACAATACATGAGTGTGAATATTATAGAGGAAAAATCTCGGATGTTACGCTAAGGAGAGGAGATGGGTTTTTCTCAATACATTGTAAAAAATGTGGGGAGAAATTAGAGGAATCTCAAGTAGAACCAAAAATGCTTAAAAGGATTAAAAATGAACGAAACAAAAGAAGAAACTGAGCAAGAATTTGAAGAAGATAAGGAAGAAAAAAGCGAAGAGTATAATGATGTTATTGTAGTCCCAAAATTAAGTAAAAAGACTTATAATCCAGACTATCGTGATCCTAAATTTGTAGAAAAACTTGGAACTTATTATGTTACTACAAATAATTATTCTGAAACTGCGAAGCTATTAAATGAAGAATTTGGAACAACTATTTCTAAAGATCAAGTAAGATATATCTATATCAAAAAAATGGCTAAAAAAGTTACTCAAGATCCTAATGCTAAAGCTTTTTTTAAAGATGCTTTTAATAGAATGAAAGAGAGATGGGAAGATGCTTGGTGGATGGTAGGAGATTTAGTATCTCAATATAAATATCTTAGAAAAGAATTAAATAATGAAACTGATACAGCGAAAGCAATAAAAGTAGTTAAATTATCTCAAACAGTTATTCAAATTGCAGAAGCTGTAAGAAGACAATTAGAATTTATACAAAAACAACAAGAACAAATAAAAATACAACAAGAAACTTTAATATTTTCTCCAAGTCAAATAAATCAACAAATAACTCCAATATTAAAAACTCTAATAAAAGAAGGTAAAATAGCTCTTTTACAGGATATTCCAGAATGGAAAATTGAGAAAAAGGAGAGCAAGAAAGAATGAAATACAAAATAGAAAAAGAAAACGGAACAACAAGAATTTATGATAGTAACGGAAATGAAGTTTACTTGGAGGATTCTACTGGTTTTTGGGTAAAGAGGAAGTTGGATAAAAAAGGAAATCAAGTTTATTGGGAGAATTCTGATGGTTATTGGGAAAAGAGCAAGTTTGATAAAAAAGGAAATGAAGTTTATTATGAGGATTCTGAGGGTAAAAAATGGGAAACTCCTAAACCTAAAGAAAACATAATTCAATTCAAAGATTTAGACGATTGTTTGAAGAAATTAAAAGGAGGTGGGAAAAATGAAGAAAATTGATTTAACTGAAGTTGAAAAAAGCGAGAATAAGATAAGTTTAGAGGAAAATGAGTTAGAGATTAGAAAGAAAAAGCAGCAAATTAGAGCTTATGAAAAAGATCTTGAAAAAGATACAGATAATCAAAGACTTGCCCTGGAAATTCATAAGTTAAAGAAGCAAATAGAAATGTGGGAAGAAGATTTAAAAGATGGAATCTACAAGAAAAAAACGCAAATTTCTATAAGAAAGATTAGAAATGAAATTGCTATCTTAGAACAAAATAACTCAGTTTATAAAAAGAGATTGAAAACAGGACAAAAAGCTATTGATGTTCCTCAAGTTCAAGAAGTAAAAAAGGAGGAAAAATAATGGAAGAAAACACGGTTTTTGTGGGAAACAAAGATATAGCTGTTTATATAAAAGCAGTTATGACAAAAATAGAGCAATCTAGTTTTACTTTTGTTAAAACTAGAGGACGGCATGTGCAAAAAGCAATACAATTATCTACCTATTTATCTCACAAAAAAGAATTAAAAATAAGTGAAATAGAACTATCTCCTGGAATCTACCAAACAAAGAACAAAAAAGATATAATCTCTCCAATAATATCTTTAAAACTATCTAAATAAAGATGGAAATTTTAGATGTTACAAAAACTGTTACTAGAGAAGGTTTTGATAATTATTATTTTAGTATTAGGAATTTTTGGGATAAAGAATATTGTTGCTCAATAGCGGTATTTGATAAAATAATTATAAAATTTAACTGCGAATGCAAACATCAAATCTGGGAAATATCAAGAAAAGTAAAAACAGGTAAATTATGTAGACACATAAAACTCTGTAAAGAGTATTTAAAGAACAAAAAAATAATAAAATGAACATAAAAAACATTCCAACAATAGAAGAAACTCTTAATGATTATGATAAAAAGTTAGAACAGAAAAAAGAAAAGAAGAGAGAATATATGAGAGAATATTATAAGAAGAATAAAGAAAAGAAGAGAGAAAAGAATAGAGAATATTATCAGAAGAATAAAGAAAAGATGAGAGAAAATCATAGAGAATATTATCAGAAGAATAAAGAAAAGATTAGAGAAAAGAATAGAGAATATTATCAGAAGAATAAAGAAAAGATTAGAGAATATTACAAAAGAAAAAAGAAGGAGATGGGAAAATAAAAAATGAGAAATAAGAAAGTTTTAAAGAAAAGTGATTTGGTATTAAAAAAGATGAAAGAATTTGGAATAGACCTAAAAGAATTAGAAGAAAATTACAGATTAAAGTTTTGTCCAAAGTCTTTATTAAATGTTATTT
>Ga0272443_10002332_pt1 | contig 24515 bp, 31 predicted proteins | sample SSMAcet12_FD_193581 | JGI IMG/M metagenome (GOLD analysis project Ga0272443, IMG submission 193581) | Marine sediment archaeal communities from Little Sippewissett salt marsh, Falmouth, MA, United States - SSM-Acet-12 | ecosystem: Environmental > Aquatic > Marine > Wetlands > Sediment ...
GTTAGCGAAGGCGCGATAGTCGGCCACATTTTAATTTCAAAAACAGAACGGAAAACGGAAAACGGTGGCCTGAGTGTCTCATGATGATTCAAAGATAATCCCGCATCCCGCGGCGGCGGCCAGTGATCCGGAGGCGATCCGGCAGCAGGTGGAGGCCCGCAACCAGGCCGAGGCCGAGCAGTACGGCGGCGGTGATGGGGACGGTCCGGCGGTCGACTCCGATTTTATCCGGCAGTGCCTGAACATGAACGAGCTGGGCGACGGCCTGCTGTACAAGCGGCTGCACCGGGGCCAGTTCCTGTTCAATAAATCGATGGACTGCTGGATGTCCTGGACCGGTCATCACTGGGAGGTCGATCGGTTAGACGGGGCCAAGGCCGCGGTGGAGGCCGTGGTGGAAGCGTATTTGACCGAGGCCCGCGCCGTGTCGGTCGAGATCCGCAACCTGGGTGATGACGCCGGCCAGAAAGAGCATCAGCTCAAGTATCTGCGCAAGGAATTGAACAAGCGCGGCGGCATGCTTCGCAGTACCCGCCGGCGCAGCAATTGCCTGGCCATGTCCCACACCTGCGAGGCGCCCCTGGCCATCCGCGGGGATGAGATCGACGAGCGGCCGTATCTTCTGGCCTGCGCCAACGGCGTGGTCGACCTGGTCACCGGCGAGCTGGTGGACGGCCGTCCTGAGGATTACCTGCTCAAGGCCAGCCCGGTGGAGTGGCAGGGCATCGACGCCGCATGTCCCACCTGGGAGCGCGCCCTGGATGAGATCCTGTCCGGCAATCAAAAGCTGGTCCAGTTTGTCCAGCGCATTTTCGGTTATGCCCTGATCGGCGAGGTGCGCCAGAGCCTGCTGGTGGTCCTGGCCGGCCAGGGGCGCAACGGCAAATCCATGATCGTCGAGATCATGTCCGAAATCCTCGGCCCCCTGGCCGGCGCCATCCGCTCGGAAATGCTGCTCGATCAGTTCCGCACCGCCTCCAGCGCCGGGCCGACCCCGGATATCATGGCCCTGCGCGGCCTGCGCCTGGCGTTTGCATCGGAAACCGACGACGGCTGCCGGATCTCCCCGTCCCGGGTCAAGTGGCTGACCGGAAACGACAAGCTCACCGGCCGCAACCCTCATGACAAGTACGAGGTCCAGTTCAAGCCAACCCACACCCTGTTTCTGCTGACCAATCACAAGCCGCATGCCCCGGTCGATGATTTTGCGTTCTGGGAGCGGGTGGTGCTGGTGCCCTTCGAGCTGTCCTTTGTGGATCGCACGCCGCGGGCCGACAACGAGCGCCGCGCGGATCCGGATCTGCCGGTCAAGTTGCGCGCCGAGTTGCCCGGCATCCTGGCCTGGCTGGTCAAGGGGTGCCTGCACTATCAGCGCGAGGGCTTAAACCCGCCGCCGATCGTCAAGGATGCCACGGCAGAATATCAGCGCGACGAGGACCTGATCGCCGATTTCCTGGAGGACTGCTGCATCATCGGTCCGGATTACACGGCCGGGGCCACGGCCCTGTATCAGAGTTTCGAGGCCTGGTGGCAGACCAATGTCAGTAAGAGGGCGCCCAAGCAGAAGCGCTTTGGCTCGCTCATGAAAAAGCGCTTTAAAAAGGAAAAACTGTCGGGGATCTACCGCTACCTGGGGGTGGGCATCGTCGACCAGGACCATCAGGACGATCCGATCGGGTAGTTTTTCGATCGTCCTGATGGTTTTTGACCGGATAACGGTCTGTTTTTATTAAAATTCAAAACTGAGGACACCTGCAGGTGGACTATATGACCATTTTTCAAACAATATTAAAGGATAAAAACCTTACTTTGATTTTTATTTTTTATGACGGAAAAGGTCTTATGGTCCTGAAAGGTTTTAACGGTATGGAATTAAAGCGGAAAATGGCCCGGACGATGGAAAAAGCGCGCCGCCCGATGGTCCTGATGGTCCTGCGGGGGGCGGCCCGATGAACGTTTTGGATCTGCTCAAGAGCCGCGGCATCGAGCCGTGCCTGGCCACCCGCGGCCGGGCCGGCGAGGAGTATTGGAGCCCGTGCCCTTCCTGCGGCGGGGATGACCGTTTCCATGTCTGGCCGGAGGAAAAGGGCAACGGCGCGTACTGGTGCCGCCAGTGCGGCCGGTGGGGCGATGATGTCCAGTTCCGGGTGGATTTTATGGGCATGGACTACCCGGCGGCCTTTGCCGATGCCGGCCGCGAGCGTCCCCTCGACTATAAACGCCCGGCCCCGCGCCGGGAAAAGCCCGTTTTTCAGCCGCGGGCCGTGGCCGATCCGGATGCCGACTGGCAGCGCCAGGCCCGAAAACTGGTCCACGAGGCCCACCAGGCCCTGCTCGACAATCCGGCCCAGCTGCGCTGGCTGCGGGACAAGCGCGGCATCACCCAGGACACGGTCCAGCAGTTTCAACTGGGCACGGTGGCCGGCGAGAACAACCGCAACTGCCGGTTCCGCAGCCGCCAGGCCTGGGGCCTGCCGGAAATCAAGCGCGACAACGGCCGGCCCAAGGCCCTTTGGATCCCCCGCGGCCTGTTGATCCCGTACATCACCGGCGACACGGTCCAGCGCATCCGGATCCGGCGCCCGAAAGTCGACTGCCCGTCCAAAAAGGACGTGCGCTTTTACGTGCTGCCCGGATCGGCCATGATGCCCATGGCCATTGCATCCGATCAGCGGGCCGCGGCCGTGGTCGAATCCGAGCTGGACGCCATCCTGGTGGCCCAGGACGCCGGCGACCGGGTGGCCAGTATCGCGCTGGGGTCGTCATCGGCCCGGCCGGACCAGGCGGTCTGGCCGATCCTGAAAAAGGCCCTTTGCATCCTGGTGGCCCTGGATTTTGATCAGGCCGGGGCCAAGGCCTGGCGGTGGTGGCAGGATCAGTTTGCCCGAGCCCGGCGCTGGCCCGTGCCCCAGGGCAAGGATCCGGGCGAGGCCTGGGCCGGGGGGGTGGACCTCAAGGCCTGGATCTCCGCCGGCCTGCCGCCGGCCTGCCGTTTGGGACCATCCGTTTTGACTGGTGATGACAAAGGGGCGGCGGCTAAAGATCCGGATGGGGATCCGGAAACGCCATCGGAAAAAACAGCCGCGGAAAACGGTCCAGAGACAGCGTGTCCGGACGTGGCCGAGACCGTGACCCGGCTCTACGGTCTGCTATGCGACGTGCCGCGCATCCGGATCCGGGCCACGGCCGATCAGGTCCAGCTGCTGCATGTCCCGTATCGGATAGACGATACTTTCCGGGGCGTCTCGCGCCTGGTCTATTCTGACGCGGCCTGCTGGGACTATCTGCAGGCCCATCCGGCGGACGTGATCGGCGCCGATAATTTTTATCAGAAAACTATTTAAGGAGGCTGTTTATGACTTGTATCGTCGGTTTGGTTGATAGTGGGAAGGTTTACATGGGCGGAGACTCGGCCGGGGTTGCCGGGCTGGATATCTGCACCCGGAAGGATCCAAAGGTTTTTATCAACGGCTCGTTTCTGGTGGGCTACACGTCATCGTTTCGTATGGGGCAGCTGCTGCGGTTCAAACTGTCGCCGCCCAAGCATTATCCGGATGTCGATATTTATCAATTCATGGTGGTCGATTTTGTGGAGGCGGTCCGGGGGTGTCTGAAAGAAGGCGGTTACACCCGGGTGAACAATAACCAGGAAACCGGCGGTTCTTTTCTTGTGGGCTATAAAGGCAGGCTGTTCGATGTCGCGGCTGATTTTCAGGTCGGTGAGGTTGAAAAAGGGTATACCGCCTGCGGTTGTGGCCAGTCCTTTGCCCTGGGGTCGCTTTATCAGACCGAGGGCCAGAAGAATCCGAAAAAGCGTGTGCTGGCGGCGTTATCGGCGGCCCAGGAGTTTAGCGCCGGCGTGCGGGAGCCGTTTCACGTTTTGGAAATTGAATAAAAGGGGACTTTTTATGAAAATGGCATATATCGCCACGGACACCAAAACAAAAGAATGCTACGCAATCTGTTCGGCTGATCCGGATTTTATATCTGACGCGGCAGAAGAATTGCGGCAGTGGAAAAAAGACGGGGCGGTTATAGAGCTTTTACCGCGCGAGGAGGCGCTGTCCCGTTTTTTAAAAGATCTTCCGGGGCCAGAAAAATGAAAAAAAGTCCAGACGTATTGCAGCAGATGGAGCGGCTGACCAAGGCGGAGCTGATCGAGTTGATCAAGGAACGGTCGCTTTATATCCACGTCAAACCCCGGGATGTCCTGTGGGCACGGTATCTGGTTAAAAACCGTCGGGCGGCGGCGTTATGGGACGAATGCTGCGACGATTCAAAAACCGCCCGGGGTGATCTTACAAAGCATCAGGCGACCTGGAAAAAAGAGGATAAGGCTCTAAAATTATGGGCCGAAGCGGCTCGGCTGGCTGACCTTGCCCTGGGGATGAACCATGCCGGTTGACTGGACAAAATATCCGGCCGACTGGGATGCCATGGCCCGGGCCGTCAAAGAGGAGGCCTGCTGGCAGTGCGAGTGCTGCGGCAAGCAGTGCCGCCGGCCGGGCGAGCCCTTTGACACCCACCGCCGGACGTTGACCGTGGCCCATTGCAACCATGTCGAGATGGACTGCCGCCCGGAAAACCTGGCGGCCATGTGCGCGCCCTGTCACCTGCGCTATGACGCGGCCCACCATGCCGAGACCCGGGCGCGTCGGAAAAAGGGGGTCAATTGACTACCAGCGCCTTTCTGGATCCCAAAACACAGGAATACGTGATTTTAAGCATATCATGGCTGAATGAATACACCTCACCGCCGGACGGTGCCCCGCGCATCCTGGCCGGGTTCTGCGTACCCTGGCCCCTGAGGGATCCGGACGATACCATCCAAGATATGTGGGCCTTGCTGCCGGACGTAGATCCTGGCTGTGGCTATGTCCTAACGTTTTATTCGGACACCATCAAGCCCCGCAAACACTGGACGCCCGAGCGTATGGCGTCCAACCGGCTGCGACTGATGAAAGCGCGCATCCGGAAAAAAGATCCGCTGTTTGCCGATCAGTTTATTAAAAAACAGATCGCCAGCAAGCCGGACTATTATGACCCCGCGGCCATTACCAAGGAGATCGAGGAGAGAAAAGTCTGGCACAAACAGTGGGAAAAGGACGCACTTGAAAGCTGGGTCACTAATACTCAACCCCAAAAACCAAAGGAGGAAAACCATGCTGCTATATGAACAGGAACTTGCCAGAAAAATGGTCGAGGAGATGACGGCCATGGGGCTATTTGACAACATTGGCCGGGGTGTCAACAGGATCTGCTGCACCTCGGTGGACGATGCCCGGCAGGCCATCGATACTTGCCAGAACAGGATTGTCCTGGACCTCAGTTTGGCATATGAGGCCCGCGGCCAAACTCGCAAAACCTTGCTATCCCGGATTAACTCACGCATTAAAAAACTAAAAAAGGAGGTAAAACCAAATGGCAGCCATAACACCATGCGGGATTCTGGAAATTAACAATCTAAGCGTGTTGAAGTTTCGCAGCTTGGCGGAGGGCGGCGGGTCGAAGGCCTATGACGAGTGGGTCGAGGTCTGGGACTGCGAGACCCCGCTTTTCAACCTTACCACCCACGATCAGGACCGGATCACCGACGCCATCCGCGTCTACAACCTGGGGCTGGAGTCCGGCCGGACAGAAGGCAAGGCGGATGCCCGCCGGGAAATCCGGCAGGCGCTGGGGCTATAATGATCAGAGTTTTTCCCAGAAAAACAAAGTGGACGCCGGTGGATGATCTGGCATTCGTCGGGGATCCCGGACTGTTTCGGCCGGCAGAGCAGCCGGTGTTTATTTCCTGTACATTTACCTGGGATATCTACGAAGCAGAGCGGCTTTTTCATTCCTGGTCGCGGTTTTATTCCGATGTCCGTCTGGGCGGGCCGGCCTTTGGCGATCGTGGCGGAGATTTTACACCGGGCCGGTTTTTAAAGCCGGGAGTCACGATCACCTCGCGGGGCTGCCCCAAAAGCTGCCCCTGGTGCATGGTGCCGGCCAGAGAGGGCGGGATCCGCGAGGTGCCCATCCGTGACGGGTGGGACGTCCAGGACAACAACCTGCTGGCCTGCTCGTTTGATCATGTCCGGAAGGTCTTTGAAATGCTGGCCGGTCAGCGCCACCCGGTGTTTTTTCATGGCGGCCTTGATTCCGAGTTTTTAACCGAAAAGCATGTTGGGCTTCTGGATTCGATCCGGGTCGGTGAAATGTGGTTTGCCTGCGACAGCATAGGGGCAGAGTATAACACAGAAAAGGCGGCCGAGTTTTTATCCCATTATCCGCGATATAAAAAACGGTGCTACGTGCTGGTGGGGTTTAACGGCGAGACCGTGGCCCAGGCTGAAAAGCGCCTGTTTAAGGTCTGGGACCTGGGTTTTTTGCCGTTTGCGATGCCGTATCGATCGGACGCCGCAAAAAAAGAGTTTTACGGGGCAGACTGGTTAAGATTAATCAAAACATTTTCACGGCCGCCGGCCACAAAAGCAGCGATGAAAGCGCGGGCGGCGGCTTAAAAAAGGAGGCAACCGATGATCATCTACATCGCGTCATCCTGGAAAAATCAGCACGCCGTGGAGCTGCTCACCGACAAGCTGCGGGATCACGGCCACGAGGTGCGCTCGTTTATCGAAAACAATCTGTATCTGGGCGCCGATGCCGAAAAGCCCGGCGGGTTCGAGGCCTGGGTCAGGACCGAGGCGGCGGCCAAGGCGTTCTGTTTTGACACCGGCGCGGCCACCCAGTCGGACCTGGTGGTCTATGTCGGTCCATCGGGCACCGATGCCTGGGCCGAGGTGGGGGCGGCCTGGGCCTCCCGGGTGCCGGTCTACGGCCTGTGGGCCAAGGGCGAGCCGGCCGGCCTGATGCGCAAGATGGTGATGTCCTGGTTTCTGTCGTTTCGGTCTCTGCTCGATGCCATCGATGCCGATGCGGCGCGCATGGCCGACACCCGCCTGGAGGTAATCCGGTGAAAAAACCCGTCATGACAATCGAAGAGTGGCCCCTGGCGGCCATCAAGCCCTATTGGCACAACGCCAAACAACACAATGAGGCCTGGATTGCGGCCAGCATCAAGGAATTTAAACCCGATCAGCCGATCGTGGTCGATGCCGAGGGCGTCATCATCAAGGGCCATGGCCGTCTGGCCGCGGCCAAACGGCTGGGGCTGGAGACCTTTCCGGTCTACCAGCGCACCGACCTGAGCCCCGACCAGGTGCGCCTTTCCCGGCTGGCCGACAACCGGTCGGCCGAGGCGGGCTGGGACGCGGAAAAGTTAGACCTGTCCTTTGCCGAGATCGACATCGCGGACCTGGCAATCGATCCGGCGGATCTGGGCCTGGATGAGCTTTTGACCGATCTTGAAAAAACCACCCTGGTCGACATGCCGGACACCCCGGCCCCGGTGGACGGCCGGCGCAAGCTGCAGCCCAAGAAAATTCAGATCAAGCCGGTGCTGTATGCCGAGGATGTCCAGGTGTTCGAGCAGGCCATGCTGGCCGCCGGGGTGCTCAACCGCGGCCAGGCCCTGGTCGAGATCTGCCGGTTTTACCTGGCCCATTCAGGAGGTGACGATGGTCTCAAAGGCTAAAAAACTTTCCTGCTGGCATGCGGTGGAAGCGGCTCTGAAGTCCGGCGATCTGGTGCGCCCGCCGGTGTGCGACCGCTGCGGCCAAAAGGCGCCCCCGGACAACCCCCTCCAGGCTCACCATGCGGATTATGACCAGCCCCTTTGTGTCGAGTGGTTGTGCAAGCGTTGCCATATGGTCGAGCACCATGGCGGGGCCGTCAGAAAAAAAGACAATTCCACTCTGCGCCAGAAAAGCTTGCTGCGCCAGAAACTGCTGGCCGAGATCGATGACCCCGTGGTCCTGGAAACCCACGGCGGCGCCGGCAAGTTGTTTTTAGCGTGTTATAAAGATGTTGCAGCCGGCATTGTGTTTGAAAAAGAGCCTGTCAAAACCGCGATTCTGGCACAGCAACGCCCGGCCTGGTTGGTGTATGAGTGTGACAGCCGGCATGCCCTGGCGTCTGGCGTAGGGGCCCGGTTGCAGCCCGATTTTTTCGATCTGGACCCCTACGGGGACCCATGGCCGTTTATCGACTGTCTTCTGGCCGGCGGTCATTACCGCCCGGTCCGCATGGCCCTGGCGGTCAACGATGGCCTTCGTCAGAAATTGAAATTAAACGGCGGGTGGTCGGTCCGATCCATGCGCCAGATGGTGGAACGTCACGGCAACAATTCCCTGTATGCCAATTATCTGGAAATTTGCCGGGAAAACATGGCCGGCCTGGCCCAGGCGGCAGGGTACCACCTGGTGCGCTGGGCCGGCTATTATTGCGGGCATGTGGATCAGATGACCCATTATGCGGCGGTTTTGGAGCGGTAGGCCGCCAGATCTTTTTTGATGTAGCGCGGTTTGCTGTACCGGTCCAGCAGGTCCTCGACCGTGACCAGAAATTCGGCCCAGTCGATGGTATCAGCGAAAGGATGATGATTGAGTTTGCCGACTTTATACAGATCCACAAAATCATGGGTTTCATGGATTAGGCGATATACGGCCGCTGGATCGATCACCGGCTCAAAGCTGACCCAGGTTTTCAGCCCGTTTTTATGGGCGGTTTTCAATGCCTGGATGCGATCTGCGGGCAATGCGGCCCCCGGTTCCCATTTTTTAGATTGGTCCGGGTCATCCAGGGTCAGGGTGGCGGCCCAGATGCAGCGGGCTTTTTGCAATATGGGCAGGTCCCGTTCCACGGCCCAGGCCCCGGCCTTGGTCAAAACCTGGGTTTTCAGGTGGTATCCGGCGGCAATGGAAAGGGCCTGTCGGGTGATTTTGTGCTGTTTTTCAATGGGCTGGTACGCATCGCTGGTAAAACTTAACAGGATCCGTCGGGGATCCCCGGCAATTTTTCGGGCGCTGCGCTCAAACAGTTTGATGATATCTTTTCTGGGCTGGGGGTCGGCTGAAAATTGTTCCCGGGCGTTTTTAGCGAATTTATACGGCGGGATTCCCGGCACATAGCAATAGGTGCACCCATGGCTGCAGCCTTTATACAGGTTGGCGGCCAGGGGCGAGTATTCCAGGGCTTTTCCTTTGGGCTCGTAAATGATGCACATGGTGGTTCTCCTTTTTAAGATGTTTTTCAGGGCGGCCGAGTTGAATCCGCCCGGAGCTCTTTGACAATTTGCAAAACGTTTGATTTTCCCCTGGCCCTGTGAGGCTTGGGCCGGGGGATTTTTACGGTTTGGCCAAAACAGCCACATACTTTTCAAGACCCTGGTCCGGATCCAGCCAAAACGACGCCACCCAAATTTCGAGCACGGCCCGCTGAAAGGCGGTCAGCTCTTTGAGCGCGGCTTCGGTGGCGGTCCGGTCGATGTCCCATTTTTCTTCGTACATGCCGGGGTAGAGCGCGAATGAATCCTCGACATTGGCCTGCATGTGCTGCCCGGCAAGGCCCGCGGTGAGAAAAGTTCCATTCATCACGTCCACGAACATTTTCAGCTGGCCGGCGGTAAACCGGCCCTTGAGTTCTCGCATGAGCGTGGCCTGGTAGAGCCCGGGGACGGCGGCCAGGGTGAATTCGGCGCCGGCGTTGGCTGATTTGAATTTGTTGCTGTAGAAATCGATTGCGGTTGTCGGGACCGCTGGCCCCATTTTTTTCAGCATTTTGACTCCTTTCATTTTCTTGGGTATTTTTTGTAATACTCATCCATATGTGATTTATCTCCTGACCGGCGGTATCGTGCGTATAATTTTGCGTATAGCCGATTCCGCTGAATTTGCTGTGTATCTGATCGGGTTCTTTGTTTCCCTTCGGGGAGTTTTCCCCATTTTTGGTGAAATTTGTCCATATGGCTGTAATCGTTATCTTTTATGTATTTTTTGTATGCCCGGTGGTACGCTTTTTGTCTTTTCGACATCGCGTCTACTGGTCGGAGAGGGGCCAGGTGTATTGTTTTCTCTATGTATTCCCGGTCCACAAGGAGTTTAATAATTGTCCCCATGGGTCTTCGGGTGCGCGTTTTTATTTCGTGCAATTTTTGTAATGTCGCTCGGGGGATTGCGACACTAGTTTCTTTGCGTTTCATAGTGGCCCTTAAATAAGTCTGTTGTGAGTTTTCACCGCCTCAACCCCTCCAGTGGAGAGGCTCAGGTGGTGGCCCCGGGCGGTCCCGGGGCGGTTAGCGTTAAGCGCTGATTTCTTCGACAACCTCCATGATCCGAAGATGTTCTGCGGCAATCTTGGCGCCGTATTCGATGGTTTCGCCTTTACGCTCACACCGGCACAAAACGAGGGTTTTGCCGGCCTTCCACGAATCGTTGAAAACATCATTTGCCTTTGCGGCGTCGATTGCATCAGCCTTGGACCCGAAACAATAAAGTCCGCCTTCATGGTCCTCTTTCGGTTTTTCGGTCAACCAATGCCGGAGTCGGTAAATTGTATTCGGGTCATAAACCGACCGGAGCTTGCCGTTTTGCTCCACGATTTTCCAGGCTTCTTTGGGGCGGTTCAGTTCGCGGATGTATTCTCGTCGTTCTCTGGCCCGCGCGGCGGCAATTTTTTTAGCCCGGTTGGGGACCATGCGGTTGAGGGCGGTTTCGGCCCGTTCGCCGGTGTCGAGAAAATAGGTTTTCTGGTAGATGCGCCCTTGGCGGCCGTAGACCTCGATGCGGCGGTCAACGGTGCGCGGGTAGGACCGCTTGCCGTATTTTTCCCATTCGGTGTCTTCGGCGTATTCATAGATTTTCCCGCGGTAGAGGCGGTGGTCGGTTTTGGCGGTCGGGTAGCGATCGAGGTATTGTTTAAGCCCTGGTCCGCCTTCCCGGGCCAGCCGGTTGAGATCAATGTGAAGCGTATTAATCCATCGGATGAGATCTTCCGCGGGGGCGGTGCGGATGATCGGGAAAAGCCGATTGTGAATTTTCATGAGGCGGCCGGCGGCTTCGCGCTTGGGGTCACTGGGGTTATGGCGCACCATGCCGACTGAAACGTTGAAACCGTGTTCGGGGCTAAACCGGGTACGCATACGATCTGTGTGTCTGAAACCGGAGCAATCCATTTGCCGCATGTGCCGAGCATGGGCATTTAGGGCGCGGTGGTAGAGTTTGCGCCGAACCGGGGCACCGCGGGTGCCGGGCCGGATGTCCGTTTTTAAATCTTCAAGAAATTGCTTGATGCGGGTTGATGTGGTAAGCATGGGGCTACCTCCTATCGCTTAATGGGTTTTAGGGGGTCAAAGCCTCATTCCGGGTGCCTCCGGGGTGGGGCTTTTTCGTGCTGATCATGGTTCCTTTATACTATGCGTTTTGCAAACTGTCAAGAAAAAAGTTTAAAAATTTTCCAGAAAAAAACGCTTTTTTATTATTAGTGGATTATAAAAAAATGCAAGACCAAATAGACCGTATCGAAAAACGCTGTGACCCGTCCGAGCTGGTGGAGGTCCGGCTGTTGCGCAAGGGCCTGGCCCAGTGCCAGAAGACCTACAACCAGGACCCCACCGCCACAGCCAAGCGCAACTGGGACGCGGCCCGCGAGGGGCTTTCCGCCGTGATCGAGCGCCTGGAGGGCAAGTATTTTGCCCGGGATGAGGTCTTAAAGAATCGCCTGGCCGTGGTCAAGTACCTGGCCGGTCAGGGGTACAAGGCCAAGCGCCAGAAAGTGTATGACGACGCCAGGGCCGGTCTGCTCAAGATCCAGCCGGACGGATCCGTGCGGGTCAATGACGTGGTGGCCTATATTGCCCTGGCCGGGTTAAAGCGGGTGAAAACCGCCGAAGGCGAGCTCGACGATCTGCACAAAAAGGAAAAGCAGCTCCAGATCGAGTGCCTGGAGGTCAAGCGTGACCGGGAGACCTTCAACCTGGAAAAAGACCAGGGCGCCTACATCGCCCGGGAGGACCACGAGGTCCAGATGGCGGCCCTGGCCGGGCTCATGGAGCAGACCGTGCGCCAGGCCCTGCGCTTTGTGCTCGAGGACACGATCCTGATGGCCGGCGGATCCACCAAAAAGCTGCAGACCTGCCTGGACGCGGCCAACCGGCGCCTGGATGAATCCTATAACGCCCTGGTGGCCGAGGGTGAGTTTCAGGTGATTTTTGAGGACGCCAACTGATGCCAGCCGCCGCCCATAAGCCGATCCCCGTCCCGTCCCGCTGGCGCCCGGCGTCAACGGCCGATCGTGTCGCGGCCCTCGAGGCGTATCTGAAGCTGCCGGTGGGGGTGAAAAAGATCCTGCGCAAAAAAAAGCCGGTGGCGGTCTCGGGCTGGGCCGAGCGCTGCCGGGTGGTGACCATGAGCTCGGTGCCCGGGCCGTGGAAAAACCGGACCGCGCCGTATCTGGCCGGGATCATGGATGCCTCGTTTTATCCGTCGGTCGAAGAGATCGACATCTGCGCGGCGCCCCAGACGGGCAAATCCGAGTGCATCAACAACTGCGTCGGGTACTGCATCGACCGCCGGCCCGGGTCGGTGCTGTATGTCTACCCGGACGAAATGACGGCCCGGGAAAACAACCAGGACCGCATCATCCCCATGATCACCAGCTCGCGGCATTTGCGGGCCTATATGACCGGTTATGTGGCCGATGCCAACTCGCTGCGCATCAATCTGCAGCACATGCAGATCTATATGGGGTGGGCGCGCTCGGCATCCCGCCTGGCCAACAAGCCCCTGCCCTATCTGGTCTTGGACGAGGTCGACAAATACCCGGACACCGCCGGCAAAAAAGAGGCCGGCCCCATCCCCCTGGCGGAAAAACGCACCCGGACCTATCGGGGGTACCGCCGGATCTGGAAGGCCTCCACCCCCACCATCGAGTCCGGCCCCATCTGGCAGGCCCTTCTGGCCGCCGACGTGATCTTTGATTTCTGGGTGCGCTGCCCAGGTTGCGGGGCCTGGCAGAAGATGGAATTCAAGCACATCCGCTGGCCCAAAGACTGCCGGGATCCCAAGGTGATGGAGGCCAGGGACCTGGCCCGGTACGTCTGCCCCCGTTGTGAGGCGTCCTGGGATGATCAGGACCGGGACCGGGCCGTGCAGCAGGGCGAGTGGCGCAGCCGGCCGGCAGACGACAATGACCGGCCCATCACCCTGGAAACCTATTTAAAGGCGCGCAAACCCAAAAAGATCGCCTTTCACATCCCCTCCTGGTTGAGCCATTTTGTGGGGTTGTCGGAAATCGCGGCCCGGTTTTTGAAAGGACTGACCGACAAGACGGCGCTCAAGGATTTTCGCAACAACGACGAGGCCGTGCCCTGGGTGGCGTATGCGGTGGAGCGCAAAGAAGACCGCATCCTGCTGCTGCGCGACGATCGGCCCCGGGGCCGAGTGCCGGGCGGCGGGGTCGTGGCGGCCATGACCGGCGCGGTGGACACCCAGGACTATGGATTCTGGTATGAGATCCGCGCCTGGGGCTATGGCCTGCAAAAGGAATCCTGGCAGATCCGCGAGGGGTATGTGACCACGTTCGAGGCCATCGAGGAGGTCATGTGGGCCAGCGAGTACCTGGACGCCGACGGCCTGTCTTATATCGTCAACCTGGTGCTCCAGGACGCCCTGGGCCACCGCACATCAGAGGTGTACGACTTCTGCCGCAAGCACCGTGGCAAAATAGTGCCGATCTTCGGACAGCAGACCATGGCCAACCCGCACACCTGGACTAATATCGAGTGGTATCCGGGCACCAAAAAGCCCATCCCTGGAGGTCTGAAGGCATTAAGGCTTAATTCGCAATATTACAAGGACGATCTGGCCGGGATCCTGGAAATTGCCCCGGCTGATCCGGGGGCCTGGCATTTTCACTCGGAGACCACGTTCGAGTGGGCCCAGCATCTGACCGCCGAGTACCGGGACGAGAAAAACATCTGGCAGTGCCCGTCCGGCAAGGCTAACCATGGCTGGGACTGCTCGTATATGCAATTGGCGGCCCATGATGTCCTGGGCGTGCGCCACTGGCCGCGGCCCGAGGCGGCGGCGGCCGCAAAGAAAAAGGCACGGCCGGCGGGGGGGCGGGTGCGGCCGAGGCGGTGGTAGAAAAAAAGGGATGAGGGATGAGGGATGAGTAAAACCATAAAACCAAAGGAGACCCGATGTTAATGCAGCTGCATCATCAATACAAGGACGGGCACACTGATTTCTGCGCCCAGCGGGATGTTGACACCATAAGCGACATAGAGGTTTTTGCCGCCGGCACAATGAGACACCACCCGCTGCCGGCAGATGCCGTGTGGATGGCCTGCACCAAAGGGTCGAAATATTTTGTCCGCGGGATGGATTCAGACCGCCTGGCCCAGGCCGTGGAGCTGCTAAAGCGCCTGATGTTTACGGTCCACACGGCCCACCTGGACATGGGCGGCAAGCATCGATATTCGCTCACCCCGGCATCCTGGCCGGTCATTGCCGAAATTCAGTCCTGGCTGTATGAGCTCGAGGGGTAGCGGTTTTCACCTTCAGCCTTCAACCTTTTACCTAATCAACCTCAACGACGAAGGAGTAAAAAAACATGGTCAAAAAATCAAGCGATCAACTACAGGGCATGAAAGAAATCTGCAGCTACGTCAACCGATCCGAGGCCACGGTCCTGTCCTGGATCCGGTCCCGGGCGTTCCCGGCGTCCAAGGTCGGCGGCGGGATCTGGGAGTCGGACAAAACCGAGGTCGACCAGTGGCGCAAGGACCAGGTGGCCGGACGGCCCCTGCCCGAGTTAGGAAACAGGAAAAAGGATAAAGAAAACAGTAAACCGATCTATCAATAACCCACTTCGTGCCTTGGTGCCTTCGTGGCAAAATCCGGCATAGTAAAATAGGCGCCATTTTACTATGTCAAGCGCAAAGATCGCTATCTTTCCCCATCCATCCATAAATCATCCCCATCCATCCCCCAAAATCCCGCAATCGTCAAAAACACCCAAAACCCCATGATAGGGTGGACCTGTAATTTTTAAAATACCTTATAAGGGTTTTTCCCATGTCCTTTACCACCACCGACCTGGCCAGCATCGAGGCCGCCATCATTGCGCTTGCCGGCGGCTCGCGCGTCGAGCGCGTGATCGTCGACGGCGAGGTGATCAACTACACGCCGGCCACCATCCAAGAACTGCTTTTGCTGCGCGACAAGGTTAAGGCAGAAGTAGAAATCGCTGCCGGCACTGTCACCCTGCGCACCTACGCCAAAAACGGAGGCCGGGGCCTATGAGCGGATTTTTTAGGCGTTTGCGCGACAATTACCGCCTGCTGACCCAGCTGCGCGAGCGTTCGGCCCAGTACGCCGCCGCCAAGAGCCCGCGCACCGCCGGCACCTGGTCTCCGGTGGACAGCCCGGTCAACGAAATTATCGGCGCCTCATCGGCGAACGTGCGCGCCCGGGTGCGTCAGCTGGTGCGCGACATGCCCTTTTTTGCCCGGGCCGTCAACATCATGACCGAGTACACGGTGGGCGAGGGTATCGGGTTCCAGTCGCGCGTCAAGGGCGCCGACGGCAAGCTCGACATCCGGAACTGCACGGCCATCGAGGACGCCTTCAAGTGGTGGTCGGATGAAGCAGACTTTTCCGGCCGCCTGCATTTTAACGAAATCATCGAGCTCGACAAGCGCCAGGACTGCGAGTGCGGCGAGTTTCTGATGATCCAGCGCCAATCCGCCGATCCCGCCCGCTATCTCCCCTTTGCCCTGCAGCTCATCGAGGCCGACTGGCTGGACTCGATGGGCGCACGGCCTTTTCTGGCCAGCTCCACCATCGACCAGGGCATCGAGTACAACCCGGTCACCGGGCAGACCATCGGTTTTCATTTTGCGGACCCGGACTCCTGGGGCAAATCCTCGCGGGTCCGGGCCGATCAGGTGATCCACGGGTTTCAGACCCTGCGGCCGGGGCAGCTGCGCGGGATCTCTCCGTTTGCCCCGGGGGTCATGCTGGCCAACGACCTGGCCGCCATGATGGATGCCACGGTCGACGCCACCAAACTGGCCGCCAAGTGGCTGGCCCTGGTCGAGACCCCGGACCCCGCCGGCCGCCAGGTGGGCGTAGGGTTTAAAACGGACAGCACCACCGGCAACCGGATCGAGGAGCTGGAAAACGCGATCATCGATTATCTCAGGCCCGGCGAAAAGGTGACCCTGTCCACCAATCCCAACCCGGGCCAGACCTTTGTCCCGTTTGTCAAACTGGTCCTGTGCATGTTTTCCGTGACCACCGGCGCGCCTTACGAGCTGATCTCGGGCAACTACGAGGGGCTCAACTACACGGTGTCCCGCACGGTCCGCAACGATTTCGCCCACACCCTGCGGCCCATCTGCGCCCGCCACATCCGGCACGCCTGCATGCCGCCTTTCAAGATCGTCATGGACCAGGCCGTGCTGCGCGGCAAACTCGCCCTGCCCGGCTACTGGACCAATCCGCGCCGCTTTTGGGTCAGCGAGTGGCAGCCGCCGGGCATGGAGCCCATCGATCCGCTCAAAGAATCCAAGGCCGCCGCCGACGACCTGGCCAACCTGCTGCGCAGCCCCCAGGAGATCGTCAAACGCCGCGGCCGGGATCTCGAAGATGTCTACAACGAGATCGCCGCCGCCAAAAAAATGGCCGACGACCTCGAGATCACCCCGGTCGAGGTCTCCACTGCCCTGGCCGGCAACCCGGCGGCCGTGGAAGATCAAAAGGCCCTGAGCGTCCAGTTGATCGAACTGGTGGATAAATTGGAAATGTTAAACCTGTAGGGGCCGGCCCCCGTGCCTGCCCTTTGTAAACAAGGATTCGACCATGTCAAAAAAAATTACCCCGATCACGACCCGGTCCCAGCCCAAATCCGACCTGACCTATCGCACCCTGTCCCTGCGCCTGGCCTCCGACGGGCGGCCCTCCACCCTGGATGTGGAGGGCCGCAGCGTCGAGGTGGTGGGGGCCACGGAAAACCCGGTCACCATTTTTGACTATGACCAGTGGGCCGAGATCGATGAAATACTGCTCATGTCGGGCCTGGAGATGCCAGAGTCCCGGCAGGTGCCGTTAATGGATACCCACAGCCGATATTCGACTGCCAGCGTTCTGGGGTCCTACCGCGACATGCGTGTCGAGGCGGACCAGCTGATGGGGCGGGCGTTTTTTTCATCGGCACCCGAGGCCGAGGGGCCTTACACCAAGGTATCCGAGGGCCATCTGACCGACTTTTCGGTCGGTTACCGCCAGATCCAGTCCGTCTGGGTGCCCGACGGCGAGACCGTCAAGATCAAGGGGCGCAGCTTTACCGGACCGGTGCGCGTGACCTCGCGCTGGCGTATCAAAGAGCTTTCCGTCTGTCCCATCGGGGCCGACGAAATGGCCAAGGCCCGCACGGCCCCGGCAGCCCCTGAACCCCCTGTCAACCAATCAAAGGAGAAACCCATGAACGAACGCTTGAGAGCTATTTTAGAGGCCCGCGGCCTGGCAACGGACGCCACCGAGGATGAGGCCTGGGCCTTTCTGGGCCGGGGCATGGTGCCCGAAACGCCGGCGGCCGCCGGTACCGGCAACGACAACCCGCCCGACGCCGACACCATCCGCGCCGCGGCCATCGCCGAAGAACAGGCCCGCGTCACCGAAATCACGGCCATGTGCGCCCGGCACGAGTGCAGCGACCTGGCCGAATCCCTGATCACCGGCAACGTGTCCCTGGACCTGGCCCGGCAGCAGGTTTTGGACCGCGTGGCGGCCCGGGAGGATGATCCCAATCTGAATCACCACGGCCCGGCCGTCATCCAGGCCGACGAGCGCGACAAGTTCAGGGCTGCCGCCGGTGACGCCCTGATGATCCGGTCCGGGTCCCGTCCGGCCGAGCCGGCCGTCGGCGCCGACGATCTTTCCGGGTACACCCTGCGCGAGCTGGCCCGCCACTCGCTGCAGCTGGCCGGCCAGCCCACCGGGGGCCAGCCCCTGGAGATGATCGGCCGGGCCATGACCACCAGTGATTTTCCGTATATTCTGGCCAACGTGGCCAACAAAAGCCTGTTCGAGGGCTGGGATGCGGCCGAGGAAACCTGGCAGATCTGGTGCGCCACCGGGTCCGTGTCGGATTTCAAAACCAATTACAGCCCGCGGGTCTCCGAGGCATCGGACCTGGAAGAGGTGCCCGAGTCCGGCGAGTACAAGTACGGCAAGCGCACCGAGGCCCAGGAATCGTTTAGCATCGCCACCTACGGCAAACTATTTGCCATGTCGCGCCAGACCGTCATCAACGATGACCTGTCCGCCCTGACCGACACGCCCCGTGCCCACGGCGAAGCTGCGGCCCGCCTGGTGGGTGATGTGGTCTATGCAGTGCTGACCGGAAACGCGGCCATGGGTGACAGTGTGGCCCTGTTTCATGCCGACCACGGCAACCTGGTGGCTGACGGCAACGGCGGAGGTCCGGGTATTGCCACCCTTGCCGCCGGCATTCTGGCCATGGGCACCCAGACCGACCTCCAGGGGTTGCGCCGGCTGAATATTGTCCCCCGGTTTTACCTGGCTCCCAAGGCCTTGGAAGGCAGCTCCGAGGTGTTTTTCCGGTCCGGCAATTTTGCCGACTCCGATACCGTGTCCACAGACAGCTCCCTGGCCGCCACCCGGGTCAATCCATACGGCGGCAACTACCTGACACGGGTGTACGAGCCCCGCCTGGATGACGATGATCCGTTGCGGTGGTACCTGGCCGCCAAAAAAGGCAAGACCGTCAAGGCGTTTTTTCTCAATGGTGTCCAGAAACCGTACATGGAAACCAAGGCCGGCTGGACCGTCGACGGCGTGGAGTACAAGGTGCGCATCGATGTGGGCGCCAAGGCTATGGACTGGCGCGGGCTGTACCAGAACGACGGCAATTAATCATCCGGGCAGCGGTTGCCCGTAACCGTAGGGGCGCCCCCCGTGGGCGTCCTTTACTCAGGAGAAACACCATGCGCAACACCGGCCTGGCCACCCGCAAGGGGGTGGCATATTTCGAGTTTGATTTTTCCCGTCACGGCGGGGCTGTGGGCGACATCGAAGTGGAAGGCGACGAGATCCCGATCGGCGCGGTCATCACCTCGGGCATCCACCACGTGACCGCTGCGGTCACCTCCGACGGGGAGGCCACCGTGGCCTGCAAGGCCCTGGGCGCCAATGATCTGCTGGGGGCTACCGCCAAATCGTCCCTGACCAAAAATGCGCTGGTCGACCTGGTGCCCGACGGCACCGCGGCCCATATGATCCGGGTGACCAGCAACATTACAGCCCTGACCTATACCGTGGCCGTGGCAGACCTGACCGCCGGCAAGATCGTGACGGCGGTCGAGTATGTGATAACAGCCTAAAGGCCAGGTGGAAGGTAGAAGGTAGAAGCCTGAAGCAAGGGCTTTCTGATTGTAACCTTCAGCCTTCTGCCTGCAGCCGAATCAACCTGACAAACGACAAAGGAGTCTAAAATGGCAGACAATAAAATTGCAGAGGGCCGCTTTATCGAGGTGGCCGTGCCCACGGGCACGGAATCCGGGGATCCGGTCCTGAAAACCGGGCTGACCGGCGTGGCCATGAAGGATCGGGACACCGCCGGCAACGCGGTTATCGACACCCAGGGCGTCTATGATCTGTCGGTCCAGGCGGTCAACGACAACGGCAACTGCACCATCGAGGTCGGCGATCCGGTCTATATCAATATGGACGATGACCCAGCCCTGACCGCCAAGGCCTCGGGCACCTATTTCGGCCTGGCCCTGGAGGCCATCGCCGTCGGCGCCACCGACACCATCAACGTGCTCCAGATCAGCGTGCCGTCGGCCGGCGAGGCCGAGGGCGGCCGCTATACCCGGGAGCTGTTCGAGCATGATCCCGTGGTATCGCTGAAAACCGGCGGGGCCGCGGTCGGCACCACCGGCGCCGAAAACATCATGTGTCTCGGCAAAAATATGTTCGAGTACCACATCCTCGGCACCCAGACCATCGTGGCGCCGTCCCTGGCGGCCGCGGGCCTGAATATCGGCATGGACCAGACCGACAACGACGGGGTCGAGATCTCCCAGGGGATCCTGGCCCGCAACAAGATGGCCTTTACCATCGGCACCGACGCCTTTTATCTCAAGGTCACTTTCTCCATTGCCAATGTGTCCGGCACCGACGACTGTGCCGTGGGATTCCGCAAGGCCGCGGCCTACCAGGCGGCCCTCGATGACTACACGGACATGGCGGCCCTGAACGTGATTTCCGGCGACATCAAGGTCGAGACCATCGTCAACAACGGCGACACCACCACCACCGACACCACCGACAACTGGGCCGATGCGGCCACCCACACCCTGGAGGTGTATGTATCGGCGGCCGGCGTGGCCTCCTACAAGATCGACGGCGTGGCCCCCACGGCCGTGCCCGAGACCGATTTCGAGTTTGACGACGGCGATGTGGTGGTGCCCTTCCTGCACATGGTCCAGGCCAACGCGGATCAGACCGGGGTGGTGGCGCTCAAGGAATGGGAGTGCGGACTACAGTAAACCAGCTGATAGCTGACAGCTCATGGCTGATAGCAAAACCGCTGTCGGCCGGGCTTTCAGCTATGAGCTATGAGCTATGAGCGATGACCTCAACGGACACCATATTTGAAACCGCCCAAAGCCGGATCTACCAGACCCTGGGCGCCCCGGCCGTGTTTACCCCTTTGACCGGGGCGCCGCAGGATCTGTACGTGGTGCTGCGGGAAGAGGAGAGTTTTCAGCCGGGCGGGTTTCAGTCGGCGGTGTGCGCCACCGAGACCGTGGTGCGCTACATGCGGGCCGACATCGACCGCAAGCTGGTCCCCGGCGAGACCTTTACCATCGGGTCTGCGGTCTACACCGTGCGGGCCATGCGCGAGTGGACCTCCCGCCGGGGAAAGGCGGTGGTCTCATGAGCGGGATATCCGTCCAGGTCAACATGGATCAGCTCAGGGCCGTGCAGCTCAATCTGGCCCACATCGACGGGGCCGGCCGCACGGTCACCTGCCGGGCGGTCAACAAGACGCTCGCCGGCGTGCGCACCGATGCCGTGGCCGAGATCCACTCCCGGCTGAACCTGACCAAAACCCGCATCCGTCAGGATTTCAAACTCTACAAGGCCACCTTTTCCGGGTGGCCGGGCAAGGTCAAGGCCGAAGGCGAGCCGGTCGGCCTGGCCTCTTTTGGCGCGCGCCAGACCCAAAAAGGGGTGTCTGTGCAGGTGCTCAGAAACAGTTCCCGGCAGCTGCTCAAGCACGCCTTTATCGCCACCCAGCAGCGGACCGACAAGAGCACCTATAAAAACGTCTACTGGCGGTCCTGGGCAGGGGAGCGCACCGGCCCGGCCGGCGGCAAGTTTTATCCGCGCGAGTACCGGCAGCCCATCGAGCGCCTCACCGGGCCGCGCATCGAGGATATTTTCGGCAAACGGGAGGTCATGGCGGCCGTCGAGAAAAAAGCCGACGCCCGACTTTCCAAAAATCTGGACCACGAACTGGAATATTTTTTGAGCAACCTATGAGCACGATCCGCGAACAGATCATCACCGCCCTGGTGGTCCGCCTGGGCGATATCAAGACCACCGCCGGGTATGCCACCAACGTGGGGGCAAACGCCCTGCGGGCCGTGGATGTGCCGGCCGAATCCCAGCTGGACTATGTCACGGCCTGGCCCCAGCCCGAAGAGGCCATTAAAAAGTACGGCAAGACGGTCTGCAGCATGCCGGTCCGGGTCGAGGCCGCGGCCCTGTTCGGGGCCACGGATCCGTCGGTGGTGATCGAGCAGCTGCTGGGCGATCTGATCGAGTGTTTGACCGGGCGCCAGTGGTCTCTTTCGTTTTCCGCCGGCGCCACCGAGATCGTGGTCGGCCAGACCGTGACCGGTGTCGGTGCGCAAGGTTATGTCGCCGGCATCACCCTCGCTACCGGTACCTGGGCCGGGGGCGATGCCGCCGGCACGCTCACCCTGCGGCGCCAGACCGGTTCGTTTGGCGCCGGCGATTTAAAGGTGGCCGGATCCAAAATGGCCGAGACCCACGGCACCGCGACCGTGCAGAATCCGACCGCCCTGGCCTGCGGGTCTTTGGCCGACGAGATCGCCTACACCGCCGGCGGCCCGGAATCCTGGCCGGCCGCCGGGGATCTCGTGTGCGGGGTGACCGCCGCGTTTACCATCGTTTATAAAACCGTTATCGGCAATCCATTTGCCCAATGACGGCAGGTTAAAGGGATGAGGGATGAGGGATGAGTAAAGGCCCTGGCCCTGCCCCCTCAGCCTTCAACCTTCAACCTTCAACCTAAACAACCTAATAAACGACAAAGGAGTCAACCATGCCAACCGCTGAAAACGCCAAACTGGAATATGAAGCCGGCCAGACCCCTGTGGCCTACACGGCCCTGACCGACCAGGGGGACCAGATGGATTTTAAATCTGCGGCCAGCCTGTGGTCCGGCCGGTCCGGCTATGCCCCGGTAATCCGTCCCAACGGCCTGATCTCGGGCTGCGCCGTGACCGTGGACGCGGCCAACGACAAGATCAACGTGGCCGCCGGCAAGGCCTATATCGCCGGCGTGGAAACCACCATCGAGGCGGCCGCGGACGAAGATATCACCCGCGCCCTGACCACCGACACCCACATCATCAACTCGGTAACCATCACCAGTGAGGGCGCCATTGACGTGTTGGCCGGCACCGACCACACCGCATTTGCCGCTGGCCGGGGCGAGGCTGGCGGGCCTCCCTGGATCCCCACCGGGTCCATCGAGATCGCCCAGGTGCGCCTGACCTCGGTTGCCGAGGCCGTGGTCACCGCCGAAGAGATCTTCCAGGGTCCGGACACCTACACCGAGTGGTATTTTTCGCCGGTCTGGTCGGTGGAATATGCCGACATCGAAAACATGGTGCTGGGTCTGGCCGGGGTCAAGTTTGCATCGGCCCTGGATGCGCGACACTCGGATGACGCCGGCAGCACCACAGCCGGCAAGGCCGTGTATGCCGCCTATTACACCCCGACCTTTTCGGAAATTCCGGACGCCTATGATTTTGTGCCGCCGGGCAACACCCACTCGATCTCCTCCAAACAGGTCTACGGCCGCACCAAAGGGAGTAAGTCCAGCTCCATCCAGGCCGGATCCTTTGGCGTGCAGCTGACCACCGGCGTCACCGACGGGATGCTGCGGTTTGTGGACGATCTTTTGTGGTTCCGGTTTTATCCGGATGAAAACGCCGACCCCTATATCCTGTGCCAGGGGTATCTGGGCGCGTCCCAGAAATTTCCGGCCGACAACAACATCGAGGCCGCCTGCTCGATTGCCGCCGAGACCGTGGCCAGCCGGGTGAACGGGTAATGGCCTTTAACCAGGAGGCGTTTATGAGCGCCGCGGTGGACCGCCGGACCGACACGGTTGTGATCGACACCCTGGCCGATTTTTTTGACGCGGGGGAACGGCCGGCGTTCACCGTCCAGAACCTGACCGCCGCCGAGATCGCCCGGGTGCGCGAGGCCATGCGCCGCAACGCCGCGGCCCGCCAGGCCCTGCTGGCCGCTGAACGTCAGGGGGCTGCCGAGGAGGCCGTGGCGGCCATCAAGACCCTGCTCGCCGCCACCGGCGGTCCGGGTGTGCCTGACGAGTACGCCCGGTATTTGTCCGTGGTGGTCCAGGGCTGTGTGGATCCGGCCGTCGACCACGAGACCGCCAAGCGCCTGGCCAAGGCCGCGCCGGTCGGGTTCGAGCAGCTGGCCCTGAAAATCCTGGAGCTGACCGGTCTGGGCGGCGACATAAAAAAAAAGTAGACCGCCTGTGGGCCGACCCGGAAGTCCAGGCGGCCCTGGCCCTGGGCTGGCGTTTTTCGCGCCCCCTGTTTGAATTGCGACCGGATCTGTTTCCGCACGGTTTTGCCACACCCGTCGAGCTCGAGCTCTGGGGGCGCTTTGCCAAGAACCTTAAAAAAGGTTGACGGTTTGCGGGTTTCACTCATCCCTCATACCTCATCCCTCATACCTGAGACACCATGGCCGATCTGAAAAAAACCATCGAGATTATCTTCCAGGGCACCGACAAGCTCGGCGGCACCGTGAGCAATATCCGTTCGTCTTTATCCGGCCTGGAGACCGGCATCGGCACCATTGCCGATCCCCTGGCCAGCGTGGCCGAGGGGATCCTGGCGGCCGACGCGGCCCTGGCGGCCCTGGCGGCCGGGGGCCTGGCCTATGCCTACAGCAAGTCCGTCGAATTCGAGGGCGCCCAGATCGAGCTCCAAAAGGTCATGGGCGACCAGCCGGCGGCCATCGATGCCGCGGCCCGGGCCGCCATCGACCTGTCCAACACCTACGGCCAGGCGGCCACCGACATCCTGGCGTCCACCGCCGATTTCAAGCAGGCTGGGTTTACCGCCGCCGAGGCCATGCAGCTGACCAAAGACGCCATGGACCTGGTGATCGCCGGCTCCATGGAGGCCTCCACGGCCAGCGAGCTGCTGGTATCGGCATTAAAGGGTTTTGACGCCCCGGCATCCGATGCCCGGGTGCTGATGGACATCTTGAACGAGGTGTCCAACAACTACGCCACCAATGTCG
>Ga0272443_10002334_pt1 | contig 24495 bp, 42 predicted proteins | sample SSMAcet12_FD_193581 | JGI IMG/M metagenome (GOLD analysis project Ga0272443, IMG submission 193581) | Marine sediment archaeal communities from Little Sippewissett salt marsh, Falmouth, MA, United States - SSM-Acet-12 | ecosystem: Environmental > Aquatic > Marine > Wetlands > Sediment ...
CCTAACCGATACAGGCACTACACTTGATGGGAAGATCGACACAATAGACGGGAATGTGGATGCCATCCTAACCGATACAGGCACTACACTTGATGGGAAGCTAAACACAATAGATACCAATGTGGATGATATTGAAACGGCGGTTGGCGCATTAAACGATTTGACAGCGCAGCAAGTTTGGGAATACGCTACGCGTACTTTGACAGACCCGAATAGTTATAAAGCCGATATTAGCGCATTGGCTCTTGAAGCAACATTGACAGCCATTAAGGGGGGAGGCTGGTCAAATGAAACATTAAAGGCGATTAAAGATGCTATTGATGTTGTAGATGGAATTGTAGATGATGTCTTAGAAGATACCGGCACTACGCTGGATGGGATTGTAGACAGTATTCTGGAAGATACCGGAACAACAATACCCGCTACAATAACAACAATTGATAATGAAATTGAAACGATAGATGGGATCGTAGATAATATTCTGGTGGACACAGGCACAACTATACCAGGAACAATTACGACCATTGATGGAATAGTAGACGATATACTGGAGGATACTGGAACGACCCTGCCAACTGCTATTGCAGCGATTGATACCGATAGCGTGATGGATGCTGAGGTTGAAGGTGGCTATACCGTAACAGAAATACTACGCATTATGGTAGGCGCATTGGCTGGCAAGTTGTCAGGCGGTGGGACTACTACGCTAACATTTAGAGATTTGTCTGACACACTGAATCGCATCGTGGCAACAGTAGACAATGACGGTAACAGAACTGCTATAACACTGGATGAGTCTTAATTATGACAACGAACTATGGCTATTGGGATAACTCTTATTGGGGTGGCTCTTATTGGGGCTCAGGTTATTGGAATGTTACTTCAACGTCAGTAGATATTAACTACGCCGAGATAGCCAGGATTAGTGCCACGCTGAATAAATTAATCGCAAGCGTGGCTAAGTTAAGTAAATCTATAACAGGTGATGTATCATTAAATATAGTCATCGCAAGCGTGGCTAAGTTAAGTAAATCTATAACAGGTGATGTATCATTAAATAAAGTCATCAGTGATGATTATGACGAATTGGAGAGTACAGAATGACAACCATCATACACAAAGCAGATGTTGGCACAGTATTTGAATTGACCATCAATGATGCGAATGGCGATGCCATTGATGTTAGCAGCGCGACTGTAAAATATTTCTACTTTCAAAAGCCGGATTATACCCTGGTAAAAAAGACGGCATCATTTAAGACAGATGGAACGGATGGCATTATCAAATACACTACAATTGCAAATGATATTAATTTGGTTGGGACTTGGATGGTCCAGGGTTACGTTGAAACAACCGATGGCAAATTCTTTACAGAGAAAAAAGAATTTGAGGTAGAAACCACACTGTATACAACATAACAAAAGGATTAAAATGCCTAACAAGGATACTGTTGTCGCGGTTATCAGCGATATGCACGCTGGCAGCACGCTATCACTATGCCCTACCAAATGGAATCTTATGGAGGGAGGAACATACAGAGCATCACCAGGACAGAAAGTAATACACAGGCTATGGATCAATAGCGCAAAGAAAATAAAAGAACTAACAACAGAGGGGAAAGAAAAGAAAAGGCTAATCGTTGTTCTTAACGGTGAACCGATAGATGGCTGCCACCATGGGACAGCACAACTCATAACAATCCTACCAAAAGAACAAGTGAATATGGCAATCTCCCTGCTGGATGAATGGCTAACTGCTGCCGAGTTCAATTCTAAGCAGGGAGATTGTATTTATTTGGTAAGAGGGACAAGCGCACATGAGAGAGGGGAACACATAAACGATATAGGGAGGGATTTAGATGGCGTTATACCATATAGACCAGACACAAGCGATAAACAAAAGGATGGCAGGTATCACTGGCAAAAGCTAAGGCGCACAGTCAATGGCACTTTATTTGACATAGCCCATCATGGATTTAGCAGAGGATCAAGATCCTGGACCAGATCAAACAGTATCCGGTGGGCTTTGACATCAATGTATTTGACCTGCCTTGAAAAGAAATTGCCCATTCCAAAATATGTGATCAGGTCACACAAACATTACTACACTTTCGATGGCATATTTAGGAATGAAATTACTATGTATGGATTTCTAACCCCTGCCTGGCAACTCAAAACAAACTTTGGTCACATGGTGGCAGCCAACGATCCACTCAATACAATCGGAATGATTTACTTTGATGTACTAGCAAGCGGGGCAAGCCAACACTATAAAGAGATAATGGAAATTGAAGACGCACCAGTAAAGGATTTCTAATGAAGATTACACAAGACGAGAACGAACTGTTAATGCGCCTGGTAGAAGAAAACAAGATACCTGACTACGATCCTGAAAAGCACGTCATAGTATCACAATTTGCTAAGAAATTAGGCGTATCCGGCAACCATGCTAGATATATCTTAGACAATAGAGTAAAGAAAGGAAAGCTGGCAAAGGAAAAAGTGCGAATGGACAATGGCCATACTGCATATGGCTATTTCAATATATCACAAAAAGAGGAATAACAGGGCTCATATAATTGGCACCCCTATTCGTATAGATTAACCATGCACCTGATTGAGTGCTTGTATAAGGTTTTCTCTTTTAGTAATCATGGGGCAATCGGGGGGGCAGGGCATAGGATCATCAACATTATCTGCAACCTTGCTGCGTGTTACAAGGCACATGAGTTTAGCACCTAGCACAAGTAGGGGGCAGTCAGCACAAGACTCTGGTACGGGATCAGCGACAACGTATAGGATTTTAGGTTTCATTCTCATCGTTTATTTTCTCTATCCAGTTTATACAAATTCCAGCAATCTCTGTTAGTTCCAAATCTGGTGTATGTTCATGCTTTCCTTCAAGAGCAAGTGTAAGTTCTGCAACTTCTTCCATAAGCATCCTATACCAGTAGTCGTCAGGCTCATCTCGTTTATGAAATATAAACAACCGCCGATGTTTAATAACCTTGCGCTCAACTTTTGATAAAGTGATATTATGTTTTCGTTTCATTCTCATCGTCTATCCTCTCACCTAGTATGCCGGCAACAATCAAGAAGCCAGTAACGCCTACTGAAAATATAGTTATGTATGCTAGGGTCAAACTAATCCTCTTTCTCTAATGGCTCAATGGTGATATAAACGCCAGGCTCTTTGAAAGAATTATCAATAATATTTCTATGCGCCCTAATATTATCAATCCATCTATCATCTTCGTAAAGAATGTCATTACCTGCATCCAGAACAGCCTTGATTAGATTGTCTAGGTCTGCTCTATGCCCCTGGGATGATGGCACATGAAATGATAGGTAGGCAAGTAAGGGTATTCCATTGGCAAACCTCTCATAATTATCGGCGTTCATACTTGTTTTCATTTGAAGCTGCAATGCTTGTTTACTAGCCAGATATTCAGCAGCCTGTGGGTCCACATACTTTCCCTTTTGTGTCATGCGCACATAGGGTTTGATCCGGCCAGTTAATACCATAACTATCTTAGTTTTTTTCATTGCGTTCTATCCTAATCATTGCCATTGCATAGCCTAGGGTATATCCCAGGAAGGCAGCAATGCAAAGTAGTATTTGTTGCTCTGTCACTTTTATTCTTTTTGTGACGATATGCGAATAGGTTGTGTGTCGGCAAGGCTGCGCCTAAACTGCTCTGTTTCGTTTACAACTTTACTGACATAATTTTTGATACGCTTTTTAGTCTGCTTTTCTCTTTCAATTCTTGCCAACCATCCAGATCGCCATCCTATAAATGCACCAACAAGAAAACTTATAGCGTAAAGCATGACCGATTTCAGCGAAAGTTTACGGTTCATTTGTTCAATGTCCTTTCAATATATCCTCCAACAATCACACCAAAAAGAAATATCAACAAGCCCACTAAAATTATTCCAGTCATTTTTCCTCACTTTCTTCAAACTCTGGACAGCTAAAGTCCATTGGGTTACCCATACGCTTGATAATGTCGTCTGGAACATCTCCAAGAAGCAAGCCTAAAGATAAGGCTTCTTCAATGTCGCAATGGTCTATGTACTCATCTTTTTCAGCGTCATATTCGACATTCTTTTTACACCTGTCGCAATTCTGCGCTCGCCAAAACTGGTATTCCGTTCCGTTACTAAATGGCTTCATTCTTCCTCGCTATCTTTTTCTACGACTTTTACAATAAACAATGTACCATCTCTGTATTCACCCATTATTCCTGGAGGGTCATCCACCCATTTGCTAACAATAACTGGAATACCAGTATAAAAATCGCGATGTGGAAGATTGCTCAATTCTTCATCAAAAAATCTTTGCGTAACATATAACTTGGCAATCATTCTTCCTCACTTTCTTCTTTTGTTATAATAAGGCGGTACTGTTTTGGAAGTTCAACGATTATAGTAATTTTGCTTATGTAATCATGTTTAAGCATTTTCAGGACACGCCCTACGATTTCGCAACTTTCAACATTCGTCCATCCTTTCTCATGTTCGCCAAACGCTAATGTTACCGAGTACATTCTTCCTCACTCCATTCTACTGGTGTGGCAGTTCTTATTTCGTCAAAGTATTCCTTTTCTGTCATTTGGATAGCCCAAAGAAAAACAGTAAACGCTATATCTCCAATTTTCCAGCGTATCCTCATCCATATAGTAGGTTTACCCATCACTCACTCCTTCCATGGTTTCTTTGTTTAACCATCTTATCAAGTACATCTGGCTGCATATTGCCTATGGCTGCAAGAACTTCAAGGGCACCCGATTCACTCATCCTCTGATTATTTTTATGACACAGATCAATGATGCTAAATATAGAACGGTCAATGATCTCTTTGGCCGGACCATCTTCAACCTTAGCATAAGCATTATTCAGACTGTCCCGTAATACCGCAACCGCATCATGCCCGCTAAAATTTTCATCATCTTTTTTCCTGTTAAATACTGCTCGTTTCAATACTAAATATTCTGTTGGTCGGCGCATTGTGACTCCTTTCACTAAAGATTAATTATACGATTACAACCTGGTCGTAATCCTCCACCCCTTTGACAATATTTTTTAGGTAAGGCAATCCCCGGTCTTTCAACCAGGCAGCCGTATCCTCACAGTCGCTTATGATATTGATTGCACCATTGCCATCCGACACAACCTCACATAGCCTAACAAATTCTGCCGCTTTACTGGCCCCACTCATTTCTAATTGTCTGATAACAAAATCTTTTAGATCATTTATTTCCACATCTACCTCTGTTCTTTCCGTTTCTTGTTCTGAATTATCCCATCCATTACCATCCTGGCTATCCTCATCCTGGCTATCCTCATCCCCATAGTATTTATCTTTGCGGACATCATCCCTTTTGCGGCGCATATATTCAGCCTTTTTCATTGGTCGCTGCCGCTTTTTGAAATTTACAACCATCCAGGAATCACCATCCAGGCGCAAGATCCCCACCCTGGCTAGACTATCAATATCTGATTGTAGTTTCTCATCTGTTGTATGAAGTCGCCATGACATAGCCGCCATTTCTGGCAAAAGGCCGCCTTTATTGTGCTCACCTGCAAGCAAAAACAATTCGATTGCCCGTCTGAATAGATGATCGGATAGACTATACATTTTGAAATCGTCTAGGATTTCATGGTACAACTTTATCCAATACAAAGTAGCCATGGTGTCATTACTCCCTGCCGATTCCGATAAAGGTTATCTTGTCCGGTACACCATGGTCGCCCATTACTGTGATTTTGTTGTTGTCACATATAATAACTCTCTCTTTGTCCCCCTCTAAATGTTTTGGATCGACTAGGGCCAGGTTAGGAACAACGCCGGTCTTTTCCTGATGCTCTTTGGCCGCTTTTGATACACGCTGGTGAAGGCTTAATTCTGATTTGTCATAAATGTATGACCCCTCTATCATTTTCATTCCTCACCATCCTCAAACAAGTCACTAGGTGTAAGTGTAAGGGCGGTACATAAGGCATCAATTGTTTCTAATCTGATTTGTCTTGGATCATGGCACAATACGGTTATTGCATTTCTGGACATGCCGCACATAACGGCAAAATCCTTTTGGGTAATCCCCCTGTCACGAAGTATTTTTCTCAGCTTCAATCGCAGCATAGGTTTAACTCCTTTCTAATATGGTTGGTCTTACAAGTGTATCAAATTAAATTACAGTCGTCAAGGTGTCAAGGGATTAATATATTTTTTACTTGACATGGATTCTATTTCGTTTATAATTGGGATACAATCATTTATAAATTAGGAGTCATTTATTTGATGGGTCTAAAACACAAGCCAATGACAATTGTATTCACTAATTATAAGAAGGGAGTGGCGACTCCTGGTTATTGATCTAGTCATTGGCTGCTGTTTGGGGCCAGGAATAAAGCCAATCCCCTACCTGTACCTGCGCTAAAACCTGGCCCCAACTAAACCACTAGAGAGAGGATAAACCTATGAAAACTATATTTGAGGGTGACCAATTAAGAATTGATGTTCTTAATGGTTATGTATTTATGAGCCATTTGGGTGCTATTGGAACGGGCGTATCAACGCCAGAAATGCGAAGGGCTTGCATAGCGTTCTTAGAATATAGCGAAACAGAAGGGCTGCTTCCATGCCCCGTATGTGGAGGAAAAGAATTACAATATAGTATTTCTTTAGACGATGATGGCGATACATACCATGGTGTTATTTGCCTAAAGTGTGGCATTACAGGGCCACAAATGTGTGTTAAACATAGTGCTATGCGAGCATGGAACTTATTACCCAGGAACCAGGAGGTTAACTTATGACAGAAAGAAACGTACAACTAGCTAAAAGAAATCAAGGGGATATGGTTTGGGATGCCATAAAGAACGATAAAGAAACAGTGATAAACCGGCTGCGTGCCATGATTGTAAACGGTAAGAAGCTGAACGATCAAGAGGTTTTTGCGCTTACAACCTACTCCATGGCTAACGATCTCAACCCGTTCAATGGTGAAGCCTTTTTTATCCCCGGCGGTGGACCCGCCCCTGGGATCCAGGGTTTCAGGAAGAAATCAAAGATGGCATTAGAGATTGAAGCCAGGCAGCATAGTGTCAGGGCACCGTTTTTTACAGAAGAATACACCCTGCTAGACGATCCTGCAGAAGCCGGCCATGAGCCAGACAAAGGGGACATTGCTTATCGCTGCACCATTACTGATAACGTGAGTGGGACTGGTCATGCCGGAGTTTTATCAGATGCCATGGCTAAGATGGTAGCAGCGGGATTGACAGCAGATGAAGCCTACCATGCCGCCGAGAAGATCGCCGGCCCAAGACCTACCTGGACTGGCATCGGTGTTGTCAAAGCCAGTGAAAACTTTGGCAGCAAGGAATACTTTAACAGGCATGAACGAGCCATGAAGCGGGCAGCAAAACTGGCAATGAAGAAACGCTGGCCCTCTCTTGATCTACCATCCTATGCGCTTGAAATGGATGAGCCAGTGGTCAAAATAGAAACGGTTGAGGAAGAACGGCCCAAGGGAGAAAGGCCCCGACTATCGACTGATCAAATCCTAGATGAGTTAGGTTACTCAAAGAAAGATGTCAATGTCATTGCGGTTGATGCTGAATTTACAGAGGTGGAGGATGAGCCAGAGGATGAGCCAGAGGATGAGCCGGACCAAGAAACAAATTATCCAGGAAGCCAGGCAGAGTATTATTCCTGGTGTGCACAAGGTTTAATACCTTTTGTTGGTGTAAAAGACGCACAGCAGGCTCTAAAGGATGCTAAAGGCGAAATAGATATTGCTTTTGAAACCATCAAGCAGCTATCCAAGGAACGACAGGAACATAACGAAAAACTAGAACAGAAGGACACATTATTTTAGTCATTACCCTGGTATGCCCTATTAATAAGTGCTGCCCGACACTTACGGCCAGCCAGGGATGATCATTTTTTTTCTCCTGGTATGCTAGGGTGACTCCTTCACCCTAGCATACCTACAAGTATAAGAAAGGATAAACCTTATGCCAATGTTACCAAGTGATATGTTAATAAATCGTCTACCGTCTGTTGATGAAATGCCAAAGCCGGTCACTCTTACTGATTGGCTTCTATTGGATAAGTTCATCAAACACATAATGAAATTGAAAATAAAGTTAGAAAGATTAGTAGAGGTGATAGGCCCAACTCCACCGCACATTATTTACAACGAGAAGGAAGGCATGACCATTGTGATTTTTGCTGATGGTGAGAAGATTATCAGCAAGACTACAAAGGATGATGAGTTTAATCCAGAGGTCGGTCTTGCCATGTGCCTGGTAAAGCGTATGATGAGCCGGTCTAGTTTCAAGCGACTTGTTAGATCAGGTCATTGGATGGATAACACCGATGAATAGCCTAGAATTTGCCAAGGCAATGATCGAATATGAGGAATTGTATCGCAAGCTGCAAGACCTGGAAGAAAAGATCAGCCAGTATGTTATGACCCAGGAAGAAAGTCAAAAGATCGGCAATGTTACTGCCAGGTACACCCATGGTCGGACCATATACGATTACACCCAGGTGACTGGTGCTTACCCTTTGGTGCAGCTTGACCCCATCATACAAAAGCATACAACAACGGTTGATAAGATCGACTGGCGCAGCGTATGTGAAGAAATGGAATGGACCCCGCCGATAAAGCAAGAGCCTACCCCTAGCGTGAAAGTGCAGGTGAAAACATGACAGAAAAAAAAGTATATTATTATCCCTTACCCATGGTAGACACCAATGGCTTTGAAGTAAAGGCCAAGGATGATAAAGACCGGATCAGACTAGCGGAGTATGGCTTTGTCCCAAAGGTGGACAAAGAAAAGAAAGACCATAAGATCACCTAGAGGGTGCACAGGGATAACAAAAACCCCATCCAATCGGATGGGGTTTATTTGTTTCCGGGGATGGTTTACTTATTTCGTAACATAGACCAGGGCTTTCTTTCTGGTATCTGCTCTACCTTTTTGTGCCTGATTTCCTCTTGAAACATACGATCAACTGCAATATCAATTACGCCGGTCATGGTGGTGGCGTGGCCGGCCTCGATTAGATTGTCGATCTTTGACCTGGTGCGGTCACTCATGTAAATTGTTGTTCTCATCTGCTGCCCTTTCTAATATGGGTTTGATTTCTTTCCAGCAATCCGACAATGAATTATTACACCGGATCTCTGCCAATGCTGCTGCAACCTCTGGCTTTTCAACCTGGGCCATCAGCCTGGCCGATATGATGTTACTATTCCACTGCCTAATGATGGTCTGATATACAACTGGATTATCTGTTTGTATAGCCTGGCTATGAAGCCAGGCTATAATTCGATTGAACTTATTAGGCATGCAGCAATTCCTTCTGGCCATCGGTTAGAATATATCCCGATAGACCTGCCTGCTCTACGCCCCAATCCCTGGCATCATCCCTGGACCTGAATTGTCTTGACTTCCAGCGGATTTCAAACTTCATTGTAGCCGGATTGTATACTTCAATCGTGGCATACCATGGCATCTTAGGCCAGGTGTCGTCATACCACATAGATACATAACAATATTGTTTAGGCATGCTCTAATTCCTTTGTATAGTCCCTCTCTGCGATAAGAATCATGTTACTATATCCTGGAAGGGTGCAATGCTTTGTATCCTGGCCATATTTATTCTCTGTTCTAAACTCACCATTCAATAACGATTGAAGTAGGTCTGCCGTTATGTAAGTTTCAAACTTGTAGCCATGGATCCACTTGACACCATGGTTTTTATAAAAATCCTCCATGTGCATGCCAAAGTTTAAGGCCTGCATAAATTTAGTTTCATCTACATAATAGTTGATAAACTTTCCTTTATCGCCCTGGCCTATTATGTAGTACAGTGTGAATTTATTGCTTAACTTTTCGCTGCTATCGAATAACATACTAGGCCCTCGCTTTCACTGTAACCTCTTTGAGTTCTGATATATCTTTGCCGGTGAAGGCTTTGACACTTTCCTCGATGGTGCTGCGCAAGGCCTCACCATGGCCCGATGTGCCCTTTTGACAATAGAATACCTGGCCCCCCCTGCCAGATATTACCCAAAATTCAGCGTGTAGGCCTGCGTCATGCCCTGGATTTTTGAATTGTTTTTCAATCATGCGATCCTCTCTTTCTCTGCTGCTGTTAGTGTGAAGCGTTGCATCCTGCGGATTGGTGTTCGTTCCTGGTACACCTCATCCACCTCAACTTGACTCACGTCAAGGGATGGGTGCTCATCAATAGCTCTGATAAATTTAGCCAGATCCTCATCCTCCTCTAGATATACATAACCGTTACGCTGATAACTGCATTGAGATATCTCACCTGCTATACCTAGATCAAACAGTTCTTTTCTAGGGACCATTAGCCAGCCATGGCCAGGGTCCTGGTAATAAGTGTAAGAATATGATAGGCTTACTGCTTGTAAAGTTTTAGGCATGTTAGTATCCTTTCTAGTCGTATGGTATGCTGTTAGGCTCAGTGTCTAGGCAATCCCCTCTTGCATTGTCTAGTTCTCTATTCAATATATAAAATAATCCGGTCAATCCTGTTATTTCTTTTCGTAAGTGCTTAACCTCTTTGATTAATTCCTTACACGTTTGGATTAAACTCATGTCTGTCATAGTCACCTGGATTTCTGGACTATCCTTTTCAGGATTGTATTTTCTTTCTTGTGTTTCTAACCACTGTTCTAATCTATTCCAATTGGGTTTGTATTCGGGTTGCATGGTTGAATCCTTTCTCTACGCCGGTGGCGTAGCCTTTGATTGTGGATTGTATAATTGATCCTCTAGCCTGTCCTGTTTAAGCATGTCCTCTTTACATTGATCACAAACTTTAGTGATGTGAAACCCTCTATAATGCCATCCTGGAAGGGATGCCGTTAATTCACCCGCTATATCTTGAACGTACCAGGTTACAGGCTCTTTCTTACAGATTTGACACAAAGGGATTTTAGCCATACTTCACCCTGGTAAATATGATCTGAATGAAGGGCAATATAATGCTAGTGGTTTTGATTTCCTCATACCTGTATACTTTCACCATGGGCTTGATCCGGTGCCAGTGGTGTATACATATGGTCAAGTATCTTTCAGCTTTTGTGGGGATCCTGCGCATGATGGCCGGCCAAAGTGCTTTTTTCATGGTTGATACCTTTCTGCCGGTTACAATGCCACCGGCGGGGCAATTGATTTAGGTTAGAAGGTGCGCGGCTTGTAGGCGTTAATCCCGATGCTAATTTCACCATGGGGTGTAGGGATTTTTTTATTGCCGCTTGTCGTGGCCACCATCATCGACTTGCCGCTTTTTGAAATGCCTAACTCCTGGGCTGTGTCAATTGTGATGGTCAAGATACCATCCTGGACAACTGCTTTAACATTATCGCCTAGTCTTAAATTTTCCATGGTTGATTCCTTTCTCTATTAGTGGTTGGTTTGGGCTTGGATCTGGTGCTTATATTCAGATGGGTTAAACTTGTGAAGCAATGCGGGCCGGTGCCAGCATGATCCATCAGCCAACATTACAAAGGCCTCAAAGTAGGTCCCCTGAATTGTGTGTCTTTTGGTCCACGATTCACAAAGCGGCTCACCTACCATGAAACAATTGTGAGAAAACCTGGCCGGCGGTAAGCATCCCAACATCTCGTAATATTTATCTTCACTGCATGGGACCCACTGGTCTACCAGTTCTGCGGGATCAATAAACGATAGCACGTTGTAATATTCGAGGGGGTCTTTGCTATACTCTGGTAACTTTGATTTTTTCATAGGTGACTCGCTTTCTCTTGGTCTGATGTCGTCATACTCGGCGGCGGCTGATACCATGGCGGCTACCTTTGGATCTGGTTGGGTGTTCTTTCCTGGGATTGGTTGGATCATGGGGTTAACTCTCTTTCTTTAGGTAATTCTCATTAACAAAATGGATGGCTCGGTTATTGAGGTATGCCTGCCAGCATCCGCGGGTAGGTGACCATCTAAAACCGTTGCGCTTTAGCTGCGTTCTGGTTTCCTGGTCCGGCTTACCTGGGAAGAAAATTTGAAGGCGGTTTTCTTCTGTGTTCTGTATGATCTCAATTTCGCCGGCTTGAAGGGTCTTTGTTTCCATCTGTGCCAGTCTTTCTAATTTTTCTATGCGTTCTTTAATCCTGCGCATGTTGGCGTTATTGTTAGAAAGTTCATAAGGTGGGAAGGGGTGCGGCTCCCAGGAATAGCGCGGCGTATATTTCCGGATGATCTCTTTATCATGCTCGGCCAGGTCGTAACGATCAAGGGCGGCGGGGTTTTTTTGATATGCTTTGTGTGCCCTGTTTACTTTCTTCATGAACTCTTGCCGCTGTTGAAGGTGCGTTAATTTATCCTTTAGCTTTTTGATTGCGTCGGGGTCGTCGCTGCTGATGCCTGCTTTGCCTACTGATGCGGCCTTTTGTTCGTAATACTCGGCCTTCTCATTAAGGTTAATTGATGCCCTGATTCCATGGTCGATTTTTTCGAGGTCCTTCCGGTGGCGTTTCTCGCTGTGATGCCCTACAAGGATCGGTTGCCCTGGTGGTATAAATGATGCGATCTTGTCGGCTCTCTCATGCGCTGCGGCTGCTTGCTGCTTTGCTTTCTGTGCTTTGTTTAGATAATACTCTCTGCGTTCTTCCTGGTGTCTTTCGTAACTATTCATGATTGACTCTCTTTCTCTGTGTTTTTAATTCTGCTTATGGCTTGATTAAGTGATTCAATTTCTCTGATTATCTGATGGCGTTCAGCATCGGTTTTATAATCCTGATAGATTAATCTCATATGGAGATAATGCTTTCTTTCATATGCCAGGTATAGATCCTCGCTTATTCCGGCTGCCATGGGGTTAACCTCTCTTTCTCTTGGTGTAGGTGTATTTAATATCGGTTATTAGTGCGATCACTATTAAGGCCACTGATACAATGATAAACTCTGTCATTATTGGACCCTTTCGCGCTGGTATTCGATTGCATTAAGATTGTCTTGGATTTCTCGGTATACATTAGATGTTCTGGTTGGTTTCTCTGTGCATCCGAGGGCCTCCCAGTATTTAAGCCAATAATTGAAGCGATCTAATAAACTGGTGTTATAGGCTATTAGAGCATCCTCAAAGGCTGAGAAGGTTTCCAGGTTTAGGCTCTCATCGAATAACTTAAACTTGGCCTGTGCATCCTCCAGGGCTGCGCTTGCTGCGTCTGCAAGTCTGCAATATTCGTTAATGATCCTCTGGTTTTCTTGTTCTTTCTGTGTCTGCTTTATCATGGTTTATTCTCTCTTTCTGCCATTAGGCTTTGTAATTAGATCGGGCTTTCGCTGCTGCTTTTAAGTTTAGGCTGCGGTTATACTCGTATAGTTCGACCTCCTGGGGATTGCTTAAGTCTAGATACTGGTAAGATTTACCAGTATCTAGAGCCTTATTTACTTTGTATAAGTGCCAGTCTTTGATTCGTTTTAATCGTGTCGCCATTGTTTAACTTCCTCTGGTGTGGGTTTGGGTGCGCTACCTGTGCGCAAGTCTAGCCGCTGCCGCATGGGTGCATCATCCGGATCTGGAAGATAAACGGTGTCAGGTTTACCAGTGAATAGAGGAAGCCCCGCGGTATCGTTGCCGCTGGACCTCATGCGCTGCCCCTGGGTAAACTCGCCAAGGTGGAATAATTGTTCTTGTTGGCTGCTCATTTCCTGGGGTCCTTCCTGGCTGCTGCCTTCGCTGCTTTCGCTGCCAAGGTTTTAATCCGTTTCTTGATGGCTGCTTTACTTGCTGGCTGTGCGTAGTTCTTACTAGCGTGCATGAGTTTATCTCTTTCTGGGGCTGCTGCCCCTGTGTGGTTGATGTGCTTCAATTTTAGCATAGTTGATATGTTATTACAAGGGTGACTTTCTCCCCTGTATTTTAGACCCTGGTACCAAGGGCTGAGTTACCAGAGGATCGCTGAAGGTGATATCAGCTTATAACCTGGGAGGATTGTAACGCATGTGAAAAGCAGGATCCGCGCAACCCTGAAAATTATTTACATGAGGATAGCACCAAGGCGATGGGATCCGGTTTCATTTAATGCAGCATCACAAAGACAATGCCCCAGGTTGGACCGGTTGCGCACTTCTCCAGGTAAACACGCAGCCATTGGAATAGTGTTTGAAAACATGTATTCTCATAAACTATTTTTTCACCATCCGCAGCACCGGCGGCCATGATCCGCAGGCATCCGCACCATGGGAGGGGCAACCCTTCACCATCCGCAGCCATGCGCACCCACCCGCAGCATACCGGCGCACCGGGGGTGTTGGGGGATGGTTGTTTTGGTTTGTGCTCGGCGTCTTGGTTCCATCCAGCTCGCAATTTTTTAACCCTGAAAAATACCAACATGTAAGTAAATCTTACAAGTTCAAATTTATTTCACACATAGAACATAATAACCCTATCGGTTATTTTAATGATTATTAAAAATAAATAATGTCTATAAATATATTTTGTTACTATTTTGTTACCATTAGTAACATTTCTCTGTGTTACCATTAGTAACAGATTAGTAACAGAATGTCTTGAAAAAAGATATCTATATTCTTATTCTTATTCTTTTTCTATATCTATATCTTTATCTGTGTTACCAGAAGTAACGCTTAACCGTTACCATTGGTAACGCACTACCGTTACTATTAGTAACAGATTGGTAACAAGTAATTTATTGCTTGCAAGGAAGTTGATAATTATGATACAATTCAATTGGTTACGATTGACTCCCGTAGCTAAGGTTTATCTCTCAACGAGGGTTGGGGGGGAGTGGTTGCCCCCCCAACGAATCAATCACTTAGTAGAAAGGAATTTATGGATACAAGTAAATGGAAGATGCTGTTGAAGTCCCGCAAGTTTTGGGCTGCCGTTGTTGGTTTAATTGTCGTATTTCTTGAAGCCTTTGTGCCGAACTTCCCATTTGACGGTGAGCAATTGTTATATTTTGTTGTCACCGTTGTGGGTTACATTTTGGGTACAGGCATCGAGGATGGTTTGGCCCGCCGGCAATAATATTCATCTGGGATGGGTGGGGATATTTCTCACCCATCAATAGTTTTAGACAGGTCACAACAATGAGAAATGCAGAAGCAATAAAGCGTAGACTTGAAGCCGCAAAGCACATAGGTGATCAGAAAGAAGCCCTAAACGCCCTTGCCGACATAACCTTCGATATAGGCATATCAGCTTGTGAAGAACGAGCAAAGTTACAAAATGAAATAAACAACTTGCGGAGGATCATATCCGGCAATGGTGATATAGAACACTCACTAATATCCAGGGTATCCGAAATGGAAAAATGCGTAAGCACGATGGGAAAAGATATAGCAAAAATAAAAAACGCACTGCTAGGGGATATTGGAGATGATGATAAATACACAGGTGGAATTATGGGGAAAATAAATGATCTAAAGGATTTCAAATCCGGCGTGACAAAAATTATGTGGGCTATCATCCTTGCTGCCATTTCACAGGTAGTAGTGGCTATCCTGGGACTTATTTAATGGGATCATCACTTGTTGATAAAGACGGTAATTTAATTTGGACTCATCAAATGGGTAAGGCGGCAGTTTTGTTGGCGCAAGGCTATACCAATGCTGAGGTTGCCAGGGATGAAGAAGTAGACGTAAACCGTTCAACGATTACGCGATGGAGGCGGTATGAAGAATTTGAAGCAGAGGTAGACCGGCTCTCTCTCATGTATGGGTTGGCATCCAAACCGGCTAGAATGAGATTGATCCAGCAGGCAGCCAGGCAGTTTATAGACAATGAGGGAAAAATCGATGTGTCTGGTTTTAATCTTTTGGACTTGCTGAAAGAGGCTCGTATGCAGATGGAAGGAGTACAGATTGGCATCCTCAATGAACTTGAAGCCTTCGATGCAAAGGCCGGACCTGTGGCCGGAAGCGGATCAGATTCAAGTAAGCAATTACCTGAAACAATCGAAGCTGAAACCGATTGATATTTGGCAGCCACAACCCAAACAAGAAGTATTACTGGAATTATGCGGATTGCATGAAGCCCTAACTGGTGGTCCCGTTCATCCGGCAATCTCTGGATTGATCGGATACGGCGGCGCAGCAGGTGGGGGTAAAACAGAGGGGATGATAGGGGTGGGGTTGATCGCACTCCTACAAGTACCAGGCGTAAAGATAGGATATTTCAGGCGCAAGTTTACAGAACTAGAGGGGTCGGATGGGCCAATTGAAAGATCGCAAATACTTTACCCGCAGATCGGCGGGGTTTATAATAAATCATCCCATGTTTGGCGTGTGGGCGAAAAGGATAATGACGACTGGAACGAAGGTGTGGCCGGCGCACTCCGATTTTGTCACTGCCAATATGAAAGCAGCGTTATAGATTATCAATCTAGCGCATTTGACATTTTATTATTTGATGAAGCAACACATTTTAGCTGGAAACAAGTAAGTTATTTATTGACCCGTAACCGGAAAGCACGACATTCGATGCTTCCAAGGCCCTTTGCTATCTTTTGTTCTAACCCTGGCGGCGTGGGGCACATGTGGTATAAGAAAATTTTTGACATAAAGGATCGCGCAGATGAGTGAAGAAGCAATCTCAATGGTGTTTTATCGTGATTATACGCTTGTTACCCTTGCCGATGGGACCGAAATCAAGCTGCATCCCCAAATGGATAATGGGGAAAGGCTGACTTTACAAGAATATCAAGACATTTTTTACCCAATCATTCACGATAGCAACAGATTTAATAAATTGGAGGAAAATGATTGACCTTCCAGAAGTTAAAACGGTAGAAAATCCGCATCATAGGCAGGTAGAAACAGTCTTTTTGCCTGCTTTTTTGGATGATAACCCGATTTTAACTGAATCTGATCCAGGATATGCCGATAGATTGTTCCAACAAGGCGATAGACTGGCCAGAGCCTTGTTAGAGGGTGACTGGTCAGTGTTTGCGGGTCAGTTTTTCGATGAATTTGCTTATCATAGGCACACATGCGACTATTTTGAGATACCTAGATCATGGTCAAGGTTTAGAGGGTATGACTGGGGCTTTGCTGCCCCCGCTTGTATGCTTTGGTTTGCTAAAGAGCCGGCAACGGGTCGCTTATTCTTGTATAAGGAGTGGTATCAGGCCGGTTTTACCGATCCGCACCAGGCAGAAGCCATAAATGACATGACGGATGAGCACGAAAGGTTTACTTTCACCTATGCAGATCCATCTTGTTGGGCTAAAAGGACAACCGAGGTGATTGCCAAGTCTACATTCGATGTTTTTATGACGCACCAGATATATTTGACCAAGGCAGACAATAATCAGATGCGTAAGATCAAGCGATTGCGGCAAGCCCTGGGTGATATCCATGATGGTGAGCCTGGAATTAAAATATTTAGAAGTTGTGTCAATACCATTGGTGAAATTGAGGGTTTGATGAGTAATCCTGATCATCCCGAAAGATGGTTGAATGGACAGTTAGATCATGCCATAGATGCCTTTGGGTATGCCCTAAGCAATTATAAACCCCCAACAGTAACGGGGCTAAAGGAAAAAAGAAATCGTGGTATAAGTAAAAAGAACAAGTATGCAGTGAAGGGATTGTAAAATGAAAACCATTGACGATGCTAAAAGTCACGCACAAGATTTGATGGATAGGTACTACGATCAGAAAAAAGCCATGGAGGAAATGGATGAAATTTTTTTCATGGATTGGGATGATAAGCCCACTGGCAGGGATGATTTTAAGTTTACGACTTCCCCATCTGGTCGTAATGCGCTGCTAGGCGCAATCCGGCTAATGACCAGTACCGAGCCGGTGTTCAATATCCCTTACGAGAAGAACAATCAGCAAGCTAAACAGATCAGTGAAAAACTGGAAAAGTTTTGCACAATGGTTTGGTATCACTCTGGCAGATTTAAGGGTGTCCCGCTAGAGCAACCCATCATTGAGAGTTTATTGCGCCATGGTATGTACTGCCTGGCTATATTTGATACCAAAGACCTACAAGATACCTTTGTCAAAAAAGATGCTTCTGAAGCACAAATGCGCCAAATTGACCGAGTAGTAAAAAGCACACCTTATTTGATGGAGGCCTGGGATGTCAGAGGGGTTTATCCAGAATGGGGTAGGTTTGGGCTAAATGCCGTTTATCGCAATGTCACCATGACAGTGGCACAGGTGAAGGATCAGTTTGGCGAAAAGGTCATACAAGATTATATGAATCTGGACCGGACAAGTGACTCCGATCAGGTGCAATATGCCGATTATTGGGACTTAGATAAACATATAGCATGGATTTCAGCGACAATCACAGGCGGCCAATCGATCATTGCCGGTGATCCGATCATCGATAAGGAACATGGCTTGCCATGTATTCCTATTGTGGTGCAGACAGGCGAGGGCAGTTATATCGATAGTGAGCCAGAAAGACAGGCTTTACCTTTTCTCTATACCCTAAAGGAATCGGGGTTGTGGGAACGCCAAAGTTTGGAACTTACATTGATGTATACCAACCTATTTGATATTGGCGCAAATCCAAGCTATGTCTATAAAACGATTGGGGATGATGAACTTGTTATTGATGGGTCTGTTCCAGGAAGCGCAATAAAACTTAGACCAGGTGAAGATTATTACCCACTCCAAAAAGATGTTATAAATAAAGATATGCTGCAAGGTTTGAGCATAGCGGATCGGCTTGTAGAAGAAAGTACGCTTTACAGGCAGGCTTTAGGCGGCACTGGCAATTTAGGTGCCAATGTTGCCTTCTCTACCGTAAGCCTTCTGAATCAGATGGGGCGGCTACCTCTTACCGCCCCACAAAAAAGAGGGGGATGGGGTATCTCAACCGGATGCGAATATATGTTTGAAATGATGAAATACAAAAACAATATTCGACAAATCAAAATGAAAGAAGGCGGGTTTGTAGAAATCGATCCGGCAATTATTCCAGATGATCTGATCGTTGAAGCAAAGTTGAAGGTAGACTTGCCACAAGACCAGATGAATCAGGCTAACATAGCGCAGCTAATCACACAGGCAGGATTGACCTCTAACCGATGGGCTAGAGAAAAGATTTTGAATATCAACCAATCATCTGAAATGGATAAAGAAATTTGGGAAGAACAGGCCGCAAGAACGGTCTATGAAATGGTGATACAAAAACTAACACAACAAGACATGATGGCCGCTATGCAGCAGCAACAGCAAGCCATGGCTGGACAGGCGGCCCCACAAAATATGCCTAATCAGCAATCGCAAGTTAGAGGGCCAGTATCCCCAGGATCAGCCATTCAAGCGCAGGGCGGGCTAACACCAAGCCAACGGCCAAACACCAAGCCAGTACCGGCAGAAGGTCAGGGCATGCCACTGCAGGAAGGTGAGATATAATGGACATAACAGATGCACTTGATAGTTACTTACAAGCGAAAATAAAAGTTGGTCAATGGGAATTGGAGTTCAATCAGAAATTCTACGAGCCAATGGCTAAAGTTTTGATTGCCACTGCAATGAGGGCGGCGAACAGCATCCCGCCACAAAACAGGCCCCAGGTCACCAACAATGAGAACCTAATGCGAGGTGAATAATGCCAAACCCTATGCTAGACGGTCAAATTTATGGACCCGTTAGAACGCAGCCGCAACCGAAAACTTACGCACCGACTTACGATCCATATAATCTATATGGTGGTGGCACTTATGGTGGCACGAAGCCAACCGGATATGTGCCAAAAACACCCGATACCGTAAGTCAGGCAGAAATGGCACAACAGCAGGCGGCTGCACTCTTACAGCAACAGCAGGCCATGGCGCAAGCAGAGTTTCAGCAACAGCAGGCACAAGCGGCAATCGCTGAACAAAACCGATTAGCCTACGAACAGCAAATGGCAGAAGCGCAACGGGCCTGGCAAGAACAGCAGGCGAAGGCCCGCGCAGATATGCTAGGTGAAACGCTGAAAAATAATGTATCCTGGAACGCTGAGGATATCACAAACCCACAAGTGGGATTGCAGCAATATTGGCAACCAACCCCAATCGATTCTAATTATTTTAGAACTCAACCTGGCGGCTATGGCTTTTGGGAAAACAACCCGCCATTACCAACGGCAGGCAGAAGCAAGTATGCGCCTACCTGGGACCCATACGGACTTTATTCTTATGGACCGGAAACGAGATTTACTGACGCTGAAAGAATTGCAAACTTACGAAAAGCCAGAGGATCATCCATGGCAGAGGGATTGCAAGATATCTATAATGTTATGAACATGGATCCTTCAAAATTTAGTTACGCAATTAAGGATCAGCCACAAGGGGGCGGTCCTTCAGGTGAGGGTGAAGGTGAGGAAGAAGGGTTACCAAAGTATTCTTATCCCCGTTATGGAAATGACTATCCAGAAACCTGGTATGAAAAAATGACACAATGGAGTCTGCCACAAAGTTAATTGAGGTGCTATGACACTGCCAAACTATATTAAAGAGCCGGTAGAAAAAGCGGAAGAAGAAAAAAAGAAACCATCTTATTACCCTTATGGGCCTAATCAAGAGGGTGTAGAAAAGCCGCAAGAAATTGTAAGACCAACCTTCAACATTCCTGAAAACATGAAAATGTATCACGATACGGAGGTTGAAGCCGGCCTGCCTGAACAAGAGGGGTATAAGGTATTACCGGATAATTGGGGATATGCAATGTCCCGACAGTTTGGTGCGCCAGGATCCGGCTATTTTGCAGAAGATCCCAAGCGTTTAGCAAGATATCATTACTTTTTACAAACAGCCCCGGAAGGATGGCAACCCCCGCCCTGGCTAGATCGTGATCAATACGAACAGGCGTTTAGCTTTATGAGCCAAACTTATGGTGACGACTGGACACAGTGGGAGGCCCTAGAGCCAGAAGATCCGACAAACCTCTTATTGTCCTCACTGTATGACCCGCCCCTAGATTTTCGATTCCCTAATGAAATAAATAGTGAAGATGAATTATTAAAATATCTTAATAATTTGTATGTCACCGACAAGGGCATCATAACGAAAGATCAGTACGCCAAACAGCAAGCGGAATTATTGCGGCAGCAAAGTGAAATATCCCCCTTCATGCAAGAGGGCACATGGCAAGAAATGGAAAAGTGGCAGCAGGCAGCCCTATCTATATTTAGTCCTCAGCCAATGCAAGGCCGGCCTGAATGGTCAAGGCTAACAGCCGCAGGCTTTCAGGGACTTCAAGCAGGGGTGGCAGGTTTAGCGATTGGCGCAACTGCTGGCACAGTCGCAGGTGTACCAGGCATGGCAATAGGCGCAGCCCTAGGTCTAATAATTGGTGGTGCAGCAGGATATCAAGCCTATACTGGCGTAGAGATACCAGGCATCAACAATCTATTGACGCTGATGGACTTAGGCGCGATCACAGCAGAGAGATTGATTGGTATAGCAGCCCAATTGTCTGATGATGATTCCAAAGAAGTCCTACAAAACATTTTTGATATTTATTTCAAGGATGGAAAGTTAAATGTTTGGGGTCCCGCTGGACAGGCCGGGGAATTTGTTTATGAAGCATCCGGCGTAGGAACAAAGGCCCTGAATATTATGTCAGGTGGGGCACAAACCATTGAAAATGTGTTGAATGGTTTGGGTGCGAATGTAGAACTATCAAGTGGCATGAAGGCCGACTATGCAGCCGGACAGATATGGGCTTTAGAAAGAGCAATCGTTGAGCCATTTCAATTGCAAGAAGGTATGTTGGGTGGTGAATCGCTAGATGAAATCAGATCACGCTTGATAAGCGGCGCACAATTTGAGGACATTTATAACGATTATATTTCTCAATATGGCTTCTCTGGTACGGTTGGCGACTTTGTGGCACAGTCTGTTTTAGATCCATTGAACTTTATACCAGGTATGCAAGGTGAAATTATTGGCAAGATTGCTAATAAGGTGGATAACCCTGGCATACGGGCAAGACTGACCCAGGCCGTTTACATGAACAAGGGCAACATACTATCCGATGCTTTGCCAATAGGCACAAAATGGGTGGCTAAAATCTTTGACAAGAACGCCAAACAATCCGGCGGCGCATTTGACATAATGCGCACATACAAAAACCTGATCCGACAAGGTGGACTGGCAGAGGGATTTTTACCGACCAAGACAGTACCGGATTTTGTGGCACTCAATCTAACAAACCCCGACTTGTTTGCTGATAGCGGCAAGCAGTTTCGTAATGTTTGGGACAATAACCTAACCCCCATGGCAGAGGGTAAGGGTGCCATGGTCAATATGGATGGTGTAAAGGCTGACTTTACAACTTATGTAGAAACACAATTACAGAACGCTGGCGTGGATATCGAAAACGCTGATGTGCGGCGGATGATCCAGGATGCCGTAGATGGCGTGGATGGTGTTGTAACCGATGTGGCTATCAATAACTATGGTAAAAGCGATATAGAATTTGCTAACAATCTTCAAAAGGCCTTCACAGAATACTTTGATGAAAACATAGGCTCAATGAAGTGGGGCGAAACAACCAAGGAAATAAAATACTACCCTGAACGCAATGCCTGGGAACGTAAGTTTGCAGGTCTGACGGATGAATCAACTTTTGCAGAATTGCAGCCAGGTAACAAACCGAAAAACTGGTTTCAAAAACTGGCGGCCCTTGATGTAGAGAGCCAGGCAATCACACATATGCAAATGTTATTCACCAATGTGGCAGGCATCCTCACAATGGCCGATGGTGATGTGGCACAGCAACTATCCTTACTAAAACAGATGGCAGGGATCGATCCCACTATGGTGGGTGATGTGGCCGCATCAATGATTGAATCCCCGGCCACAAAGACAACTGCGCCAGTCATTAAAGCCTTTGTTGAAACAGGTTTGCTAGATGAAATGTATACAGTCTGGCTAACAACTTCAGAACCAAGGGCCATATTCAATATGATCGCTAAAGAATTGGGTCTTGAAACCGGCAAACTGCTAAAGATGATTGAGGATGAGCCTAACGCAGTAATTCAGATGATCACAAATTCAGAGTCCGGTAAACTAGGCGACTTCAAACAAGCCATTGAAACAGGGTTGCTCAATGGTGAAAAATTGAAATCGGACTATGAGCCATTTTGGGGAACAAAACAATTACCCATAGATGGCAATATGTTTACGGCGCAATTGCTGATGAATCTTAGTGACTTTTCTGATAAGTTCATGGTTGATTATTATGGGATCAAGGCGAAGCCGGTAATAAACCGACTTTCATCGGTCTTAAAGTCTTTACAATCCCTGGCGGTGTTGGGCTTCAATCCTCTTTATGCAGTTTACAACTATGTGAACAATGTCGCATCAAGGGCAGCGCAGGGCGTATTTGGTTTTCATTCACCAAAACAAATTCAACGCTTCTGGACCAAGTTTGGCGTGAAACCGGCCATGCTTGATGTTGGTGTTGGTCTTGCGGGTATGCCGGATGGTACACACATGGGCGGTCAGGCAATCGCAGCCGCCATGGATGCCGATGATTTTATAGGCAAGATGCGCAAGGCAACCACGAAGGCTAATAAACTAGGCGTGTTTTCAAGAATGGCAGCACAAATAGAGGTCATGGAATCCAGACAGGCCACAACCATAGGAACCGAGCAGGCATGGCATAAACTATGGCAACCAGGCATAGGCTTCAAGAAACTATCCCCCAAGGTGGAAGCCGCACTAAATAACCTTACACCAGGAATGACACAGTTTATTTATGGTATTGCCAGAAGCGGCCTAAACATGGATGAGATTACAAGCAAACTGTATACCAGGTCTAAGTTTATGGGCGTGGACAGCATTATAGATCGTGCAGTGAACAAAGTATTTACAAACAGTCCCGATGTCGCACACGATTTTATAAGCAAGTCCGGCATCCGCAATATGTTCAAAGAATTGTTGGGTGATAATCCTACCGTTGATGATATAAACGCTGCCTTTGAATATGTTAATGCAAAGTCCGAAGCCATTGTAGAGCAGGCATTTAGCAATGACGTGGTTGCCAGAAGTGAAGATGCTAGAAACCGAGTGGCCAGTGAGGGTATGTCAGCCATCATGCCGTTATGGGGTGAAATGTGGGCCGCCTTTACTTCAAGAAGGCTACAAGACATTATTGAAAATACCAAAATTGCCAATGTTGCTGATGCTTATAGGGGCGTAAAAGACTGGCTAGGCGCAAGGAATGTTTGGCAACAACACCTCAATGCCACTGAACGAAGATGGAATCGCACTCATACGATGATGTATAACACTGCAAAAGGGATTATGGATGCGGTGAATGTGACCGATCCGGCTGCTGCTGCCTATGTCAATATCTTCAAAGACTGGATGGATGGATGGGATAAATTCTATGCTGAAAAGAATGTAGAATTACGAAAGTTTTTTAGCAAAAACCTGAAGGGCAAAGAAAGAAATGCCGCCTATAAAACCATGCAAGAAAAGGTTGTAGCCCTATACGATCA
>Ga0272443_10002335_pt1 | contig 24486 bp, 20 predicted proteins | sample SSMAcet12_FD_193581 | JGI IMG/M metagenome (GOLD analysis project Ga0272443, IMG submission 193581) | Marine sediment archaeal communities from Little Sippewissett salt marsh, Falmouth, MA, United States - SSM-Acet-12 | ecosystem: Environmental > Aquatic > Marine > Wetlands > Sediment ...
AAACGTTCCTTTATTTAACAGTCCCAGCCGCCAATCCTTTGGAATATAGAAAGTTACGTCTTTTAAGGCTGCCATTTAAGAGGTTTGAAACCGTAACATGACTTACGCCAACCCGATCGGCAATATAACGATATGAATTGCCATTCCTCGCCAATTTGCGAATTTTGACTATTGCTTTCTGCTGCCCAGGATCTCTCTCCAATCGTCCCGAGATTAACCTAAAGCCGAAAGGAATCCGACCAACCCATTCGCCTTTTGAACGTTTATTCTCAAGGGTGTCTTTCGTCCTTTCAGAAATCGTATCTCGCTCCAATTGTGCAAATACAGCCAACATCCCCAGAAATGCCTTCCCCTGCGCGGATGTCGTATCAAATGGCTCTATAACGCTTTTAAAACCTGTCTGGTGGGCTTCAAATATGTCCTCCAATAGAAACCATAGGTCCTTTTGCCTGCGCGTCAGGCGATCCACTTTGTAAACCAAAACCACATCATATTTGCCCGATTTGATTTCCGCAGTCAATCTTTTAAGTTCCGGTCTATTTATTGATTTTCCGCTGTGGCCTTCTTCCCGAAAGATCTCACACAATTGCCATCCTTGGGATTCAGCATATGCCTTAATTCTGCTTTCCTGGTTACCAAGGCTTAATCCTTCGCTAGCTTGTTCCTCCGTGGATACTCTGATATAGCCCGCGGCTTTAATTTGATTGGTCGACTTTGAAGCCTCTTTGGGTGACATAAGAAACTCCCTTATTTAATGCCCGGTCGACAGGCGTCCACCCATGCTTCCGGTTAAGAAACAGGCACCCATCTCCCGGGCACAATTTTGTACATAAAAAATCCGGTTACATGGGTGGCATAATTAAAATTCGACATTTCCTGAATAAAGTCAAGGAATATATTACTCCCACTTCAAAATTAATTATATATAATATATTTACCCACAATGAAATCATGGGGGCCTGGTTCTATTGACTAATTTCTATTTTGGATAATTCCATATTGATTAGTGTTTTATTTATTATTATAGTAAAATTAAATAAGGAGGATTGTTTTGAGAAAAAATATTAATAGTCTTTATCCTGTGCCTTTATGGCAATTTGTTAAATCGCTTAGTATGGAAAATGCCGAGACTTGGGGTGAAAAAAGCATGTCCTGGATCGCAGATAAGCTAAATCGACGACAAGATGAAATCTTCTATCATTTATCTGCAAGCAATAGCAGCCTCACGTCTTATGTAAAGAAAAACAAAATCGATATTAGTGGAAAAACTGCTCACTGTGATGTCCAGCATAGTATATGGAAATTAAATTTGGATGCCGGTAATAATAAATGTCCAATTGATCCACTTTGGGCTGAAAATAAATATCGCTTTTTCAGAGATGGTTCAGGAAGAGGATTCAAATATATTGACAGGGCTAGTTTCAAACAAGCCGTGCAATATGCGGATGAATTAAGCCAACGCCCATATAGTACTACAGGAAGAGGGACCATTTGTCCTGCCAAAGATGGTTGCTTCTGTAGAAGCTTGGAAGAAGTAAGAATTGATGATTGGCTTTTTGAAAATGGATTTGCACATGAAAAGGAACCAAATTATCCCAAACATCCTTTACTTAATAAAAGGGGCCTAAAAAAGGCCGACTGGAAGGTGAATGAAATTCTTATTGAATATGCGGGGTTATTAAGTGACAAGAGTTACAAGAAAAGACTTGAGGAAAAACTTAAACTGGCTGAGATATTTCAGATTCAGGTTATAGTTCTCACACAAAGAGATTTAAATAGATTGGATGAGGTATTAAGACCTCAAATTCAGTAATTTCTAAGGGAAATAATAGGATTATTGAAATATAAACCAATACAAAAAATGTCAGCGGTCGGCTTTACACCTTGATTTGTTATTAAGCTATTCGGAATTATATATATAACAAACCCATACTTACTTTTTTATCTTTGAATATGCATATCTAATCCCCCACACTAACGAGGAAAAGAAAATCCATAATGGGACAGGGTTTTGCATATACCTTTCTAATATAGGATTTGAGGGATTTATTTCATGCGTTATCCCCAAAAATATGGCCATTAATCCAAAGCCTACAGCTACATTAGCTATAAAAACTCTCATAAGCCTGCCTTAGGTTTTTTCTTGGATACTTTTTTCTTTTTCCTTTTTAGGGATACTTTTAGAAGAGCTTCTATCAATCTATCGAACGATGTATTAGTCTTATTACTCATGCTTTTTGGTCTTTAAGTTTCCGTTTTTTCAAAGCCCATATTCTCTTGATACGAAATATAGGGTTTGCCAATTCTGAGTACTGGATTTCAAAGCTTATTATCCAAGTCTAATAACTTGGCAATTATGTACTTGACAAATTATTCATCCAGTGGAAACAGTCTAATTCTTTCATTTTTTGCCTTGTATTCTTCGACATAGCCCTCATCTACAAGTTCGTCCAGAATGCGAAACACTCTTTTCTCAAATAGTTGACGTGGTTTCCCCCTGGTTATTAAATTCAAGTCTTTTAAAATTCTTGAAGTCAACGATTTTTTAGTACAACTTAAATTTGGACACTTCTTTAATACCGAGATAATGCCTCCTTTGATTTCAGTCTTTTTGATATTAGTAACAGATTTCCTGGTTTGAGTTGAGTTTGAAATAATATCCATTGATAATTGACCACTATTTTGATCATTATTAGCCTCAACAATCTCCAAGCCATTACTTTCATCCATATTATTTTCATCTTCGAAATCAATTTCGGGGTCTTCATCTCTTCCTACAGGGTAAATCTGTAATTTTTCCAATAACGCCCACAAAGGCAATAGCGATTGATCGGGATCATAATAATACTCACCTCCTCTTATGCGGTAGAACTTCAGTCCAGCTCTCTCTAGCATTCGTTGCCTGAGTAAATCCCGCTCTACTTGTTCTGGAGAACTGTGGTATTCATCACCATCGCATTCCACTGCAAGCCTGGATCTTTTTCCCTCGACCATTAGATCTATATAATAACCGCACATTCCAAATTGCGGAATAACTTTGTATCCCCTGTCTCGAATTTTCAAATAAACATCTACTTCAAACCAGCTATCAAAAGGATCTGGAGGTTCAAATTGCCTATTGGATTTATTGTATGCCTCGCTTCTTAACGTCTCCAGATTAATTCCATCGTCATCTGTTGGTGGAATAGAATGATGATGACAATATTCCAGTAACCTATATCGCAAACATTCTTTATTTCTAAAGTCATTTAAAGTAGGTGTGTGAAATAACCACATTTGATCTTTGGCCCTGCTTGCGGCAACATTAAATCTTTGTTTATCAGAAGTCCTCACTAATGCATGCATTGCCGTGCTATCCGGAGCAGCCACCATACTGAGAAATATTATATCTCTTTCATCACCTTGAAATGTATATGCATTTCCACAGATAAGCTTTCTATCTTCTATCTCTTCTGGACTGAGATATTCCAGAATTCTGCGTTCAATTACTCTTGCTTGGTAATTTCCTAAGAGGCTTATAACTCCCATGGACTTATTTTTGTATCTGGGATCCCTACAGCATTCAACAATTTTTTTGACAATGGCATCGACTTCGGGAGGATTAGAAACCCGTCTTGAATCTCCTTTTCGGTATCCATTGCCAATATGAATTGCTTTTACCGGATCAACTCGATCAGGTGGATATTGCCTTAAGGGAACAAGTGGCTTATTTGAATAGCACAGATCATTTGAAAATTGTACAATTTCAGGCATACATCTAAAGTGTTCTCTTAATCTAATATGATTCCCAAAAATTATATGTGCTATTGAATAAACAGAACTACCGCGTCCAAATATGTTTGATCTTGGAATATCATTTAGATATTGCTTCTCTAGATGAAAAATTGTCGAATCTGATATACCAATCTCATCTGGAGATATTTGTTCCTCATCACCAACAACAATTATTTTCTTTGCCAAATAAAACAAAAACAATGCTGTTGGTCCTGACTGGCTCGCTTCGTCAATAATTAATACATCATATAATTCATCAGAAGGTGAGATATTATCCGCAATCCTATATATTGGCATAATCCAAGCGGGGATTGCGCTCTTACAGCCTTCCATATTTTGGCGTGCACTTTGCCGATACTTTGCGGTATATTTCCCCTTTTCTTTCCCCAATCTACGAACAGCATAAGCCCAAGCTTTGAGATTTTCTCTTTCTACCTCAGTCATACTCTCGAGGCAATTCTTCCAAGCCATTAACGCAGCCAGTTCGGCCGTGGTCTTTTCAATTTTGGATTTCAATGAATGAAGTTCATACTTGATTGAGGATTCATCACGAGAATATGTGTTTTCAACCCAATTTTTGGCGACATTCCAACACCAGGCGCCCTCAATATCAGACAACCTTTTTTGCCAAAGATCATAATCTGGTTCATTCAATATTAGATCACAGAAATCCGGTATGAATTCCTCAATGTTCTCTTGAATACCTTCTTTCTCCTCTATGTAATCCCGGTCTAGGGTTAGTTCCTTCAATTTCAAGAAGATATTTGAATAAGCAGACACATCCCGTTCTAAAATAGCATTTTGTAGAACATTTGTAATAGGGTGTGGATTTGCAGAAAACAAATAAGATTCATTATACTCTACTAAATTTGAAAAATCCGATCTTATAGCATTCAAGCTTCTTTCAGTATTTATCTTCTCCAATGCATCAATGTAATTTTTGATCAGATTTTCATCGCGAATATTTACTCCTAAAAAGCCATTTAGCCAGTTTGATGTCCGTCTTAAGGTTGTTAGTTTTGTTTTAAATATTAACAACAGTTGGAGTTTCTCATTAAGGTCAGTTAGTTGAGTCACCTGTCTAACGCGATTACCCGAAATTCTATTTGTGAATTCTTCCCAGTAATTCCACACTCGATCTATGGTTAGATCAACTTGTATGCATTTGATTAATTTATTCAGTGTTTCTATGTTATTGCATTTTTGCCCATTAACATGAGTTTCCTTTATTAAATAGACCGCATTTCTGACAGCTTTAGGACGCATAAAAAGAAATCCAAGTCGACCACCTTTTTGGATATGTTCTAATAATTCTGTGGCATTGGCTAAAACAATTGATAAATTTCGGTTGCCCGGTATATCAAGCTTAAATTTATCTGCCTCTCGAGCTTCCTTAAGCAGATCTAATAAAATGTCATTAGTAGTTTCAGATAGTTCTTCAAGGTAGCCACTATTATCATGAATTATATTGTCGATTGCTGTATCTATCCAATTATCACCATATATATCTATACCACTCAGTGATTTGAAACACTCTTCTATTGCAATTTTCAGGCTATCTAATTCCTCGTCCGAACGTTCTCTCATGGCATGATAATGTGTTTCATCAATCTTAATAGAGAAACTTTCATGCAATTCACTAGCTTGAATCTCAGCTTTATAAAGCTCAGCAAATATTTCTGGCGGAGTCATGTCACCCCAAAATGGCCAATCCATTTCGGCTTCATTAATTTTTTCTGGCGACAATTCCCATAATAACTCAAGTAACCTTAAAGCCTGTTGATTAGAAACAGGCGACCTTGATTCTCTTGCACTATCGATTTTTAGCCAACCATATTTATTTCTTTCCTCTGATAGCTTTTGAGAAATTTTAAGGGCGGTGCCTTCATATAGGTCTTTGACTATCACGTGCTTATATGTTTCGAATTCCTTTAGTTCGATCAGATTTTTTTGAAGTTCGGATTGTTTTTCACGAAGTTTGGCGAGCTTTGTTCTCAGCCGCTTCAATTTTTCTGTGTATTTGCGCTCATCAAAGTCTTGCTGTCTTTCTGTAATACCGTTAACGGAATATACCAGGTTTTTTAAGGAATCAATGTCATTCCCCAACAGGCTGACGCATAAAGGTCTTACAGGTTCCGGGATCATGTCTTTCAGGACTTTAAGAGCACGGGGCGTTTGACTAGTAATTAGTATCCTTTTCCCTTTAGCCAGAAGGTGACAAACCAAGTTTGCTATTGTGTGACTTTTGCCGGTGCCTGGGGGACCTTGAACAAGAACACCTTGCTTATTGTTAAGATATTCGACAATTTTTTTTTGATCCTCATTGGCGGAAAGAGGAAATATGATCTCGTTATCATCTGGGTTGGGATCATCTAACTCGGAGTCATCATTTTTGCTATCTTCAGTATATTCTATCAGTCTTCTGATGCCTTTTGGTATTTTGCCACCCTCATCAATTTGGTCGATTATTTCTTCATAGGTTTTTACTAGACTACGTTCAGATCTTTTTCTCAGTATAAGTGCTGGCGAAAATGTCAATATGGGATTAACTGCTGATCTTGGTGACTTTTCCATCTTATGTTCGTAGTTGCTCGTTGCAGAAATATCATTTATCCAGTTCCTTAGAATATTCTTGATGGGCTCCTCCTCCCAAATGTCGTCACCAATTTGGGATAATTCTGTTTCAAGGCGTCTTATTAGTTCTACATTTGGTTTTTCATCACTATCAAGCATCTCATTTTCTAGATTAAGCCTTGCTCCCTGAGCAGATGCGCCAATTGATAGTGTTCCATTTGTTTCCGATAATTCAATTGCCGCCTGAGCTTCAATTATTTGTCTATACACAGAATGCCCTGATGGTGTATTCCAAGACAAAAGCCCCAAACCAATAATCAATTCAAAAGATTCGCCTTCACGCTTTAACTGTTGATAGATTTCGTGTAATTGGGCATAGAATTCATGCAATGGTGCTAGTCTCTCTCTTTCAATCGCCCAAGGCAGCCATAGCCGCTCCAAATAATAATCCCAGATCTGCTCTAAGCCCTCTCCCTTTTGTACTATCTCTAAAGGAAGCTCTGGTGGATTTGAATAATCCAGAAGCAGTTCTTTATCAACAAGAGATTCCAATTCTTTTGGAAGTTCAGGAACAGGAGTAATTTTGACTTTTTTAATACTTATCCAAGTATCATTTTTATCAGAGTCAGAATCATTTAAGGCAAAATAACATTCATCTGATTTGGGTATATTTGACAGCCAGATTACTTTCTCATAGCTATCAAGATCATATTTTATTTTGGTACGAGTAAGGGCATATTCTCGAAGGTAATTTAAAAGAGAAGTCGCCCTTTGGCTGACTTGATCCCGATTAATGGAATTTCCCATTTAATCCCTCAAGAGAACTTAATATGAAAATTTTACCGAAGCACAATATTAATATAAAGCAAAATATATAACTTAGGAAATTTGTCAATATCACAAAAAGAATTGATTTTATGCAAAGCACCCAAAAATATAGGATTAAATATATCTGGAATTTTAGGCAATATATTCTATATGGCCAATATTAATGACTTCATAAGTGTATTTTTCCAGCCCAAAATCTGCAAAGTTGAAGGCTATTTTGTGGGGATGCTTGAGAATTTCATAGAAAAATAATACATACCAATCCTGCAAAGTTGATTTTCTGATTTGTTCCTTCCGATCTTCTGGTAATGCCTTTTCAATAGGATTTTGAACAACTCTATCCCTTATCTCTGGATCGATTTCGCGGCAACAATGCTGCATGATAGCGTAATCATTTCTGACTACATGATCAAAATATTCTGCAGTCACTTCATACATCCAAAATACACGCAGGCTTCCATCATCGTTATGGTAATGGTTTGCCCGGATGTCATCGTTTATGTTTATATATTTTTCAATTCTTGACAATCTGGCCTTAATCGACATTTTGGTTCCCCCTCTTTTTTAATTCATTTTCTATCCGTAAAAGGCGCTCCTCCAATATACCTTGGTCTTTGGCTTTCAGCAGAATACCGGACAAGTAACCAATGGCATTCGCAATTCGAGTATCAATTAAGCCCTTCCTGACCTGGTTTATTGTTGTGGAAAGAAGACAAATTATATCCTTATGAGAATCGACATTAAAATCAGTAGCAGATTCGGGCAGTATTTTTATTTTGCGTTTTTCTCCACCTTTCCTACCAGCTTCTGATACCTTGGCCTTCGTTTTGGGATTATGGAAAAAGCAATATTGAGATCCTTTCATGGCCCTGGCTTTACATTGCTCTCCATTGGCCTTAATATGCTTACATCTTTTATATTTCATTGCTTAAGCAATCCCCCATAGGGAGTTATGGCTTATACAAATATACTGAACATATGGGCAGTATGGCAAGTTTAAAACATAAAAAACAGTCTTAAATAAATATAGCGGCCTATGAAAGACAATAAATTATAAATTCCAAAATTAATTTACTGGCGAAATGTCGCATTCGCAAGTACTTCAATTTATTTTTGATTTTTGGTACATTTTGATCGTTTTGGACTTTTTCGAGGGCTTTAGAATATCTTGCGGCACTAAGAAGTCACAATGAGGCAGGAGGTCTTCCGAATCATGTAATTAGAGAATTAGACTTGTTATTTCATATATCCATAAATAGTCATTTACAGCAATATTAAATTATAACGAACAACAATATATCCAAGTGACGGTCTTGTGTTGATTATAAATTTATTCCATTATTTATCTGACAACCTAAATTCTACTTTATAAGATAACCAGATTGCGACAGGCTGACCATTTTGGATTCCAGGTTTAAATTTAGATTTATATGCTGCCTCTAGGGCAGCCTCGTCAAATCCGGCTTTTGATCCAGATGATTTAAGAACCATAGCGTCGCGAACATTGCCGTTTTTGTCAACCAGAACCTTAATCCAAACAATTGCTTCTATGCCAGCCTGTTTGGCTAACCTTGGATATTCAGGCGGCTCTTCGTGAATCATCTCTGCCGGAATTTCTACTGGTACGAACTCATCTGGTTTGGGTAAATATTCATTTTCATCTACTTTGATTGCGGTTTCTTCCGTTGCTTTAGTGTTTTCTGCAGCTATCAAGCCTGATTTGTCTTTGGCCTTTGGCTCAGTCAAATCAGCCGTTTCGATCTGCTCAGCTACTTCCTTTGTATTCACTTTTGGCTTTGCAGCTTTTGGAGGCTTTATAGACACTTGGGGTGGCGGACCCAAGTCAGCCACGGTTTTTATAACAACTGGCTTAGCCGCAGTCTCTGTTTCCGGTTTTGACTCCAACCATTCAATTGTGCCATTGTTACTTAATGCCAACAGCCCATGAATTGTATTGCCATAAATAGTATTTTGATCTATAGCTAATCCATCAAAGGCGGTTTTTACACGAAAGACTACATCCCCGGTCGCAACGTCTAAAGCCTCAAGCCCATAATCATAACTTATACAATAAACTATATTGCTTGAAGAGATTAAATCCAAATCTATGGAGCCTATTCTACTCCAGATCTTTTTGCCCGTATTAATATCAAGCGCGAGTATTAGCTGTTTTCCGTGAGTTGATCCAAAAATATATTTATTTAATGCGATTGTCCCAGAGTGTTCTATTATCATATGATCAGTTTTGAAACGCCAGATTTCTCGACCAGAGTTTATATCAAGGGCAAATATAGACGTGCTCTCATTTCTGCCATAATTATCAAATTCAAATCCCGCGAATATGATTGTTGTATTTACTATTGAAGGAGTTATTTCGATAGGTGTATCTGTCTTGAATTTCCAAATTGGATTTCCATCTTCAAGGTCCAGAGCATATAAATATCCATCCTTACTACCGAAATAAACGGTACTGCCCATTATACAGGGTGATGAATTAACCTCTCCGCCGGTTTCATATCTCCATTTTAGTTTTCCATGAACGACATCGATTGCATAGAGACTACTGTCCTTACATCCAATATAAAGCGTGTTTTTATATACGGCGGGCGATGAATAGATTGCACCGTCGGTTTTGTATTTCCAAACAAGATCACCGTTGCTATAATTGAGGCTATATATATAACCGTCGAATCCTCCAAAATAAATGAAACCATCCTTTATAGCCGGAGAAGAAGCAATTACACTATCCGTTTTATATTTCCAAACCTGATTTCCGGTTTGTTTATCTATACAATAAAGATAATGGTCAGAATTGCCGAATGAAATATTTGGTCCGGCAATAACAGGTTGAGTACAATATTTAAATTTCTTTTCAGGAACTTGAAATATCCACTTGGCTTTATCTGAATTAAGTTGCACATCTGCCTCATAATTACTTGTTCTCTGAAGATCGGCCATATACATTCCACCTGCGGAAACATCAATGTCGGCTGAATCACATCCTAAAAACCCAATAAGTATGGCGATATTTCCTATTATAACGCCCATTATCCTGCAAGATTTCATAATATCTCCCATCATATTTTTAAATTCTATTATAATAACTGGTGAAGCAATCCCGGCAAAGACCGGTTTGTTTTTGCTCTTTTGTGTTTTTCCAATCAGAACTGTATTTCTCATCACATATTACACATCTGTTGGCATTTTCTGGAATGACTTGTTTTACTTTATCTCGAATTAATTGTATATCATTATCCGCAACTTGACCTGGAGTGACTCTTGTATCTGGTTTCCCTTTTATTCCTTCTGCAATTTGTTCAATTAATCCGGGCTCAATCGCGTCGAGCTCTTTTTGAAAACCCAGAATTTTTAATCCCTCTTTATATAATCTTGCCGTAAATAAGTTAATTCCAATCAATCCAATAATTGTCCCCCAGCCGCCAATTCCAATACTCCCTACAATTTCTTTTAAATCAATACCGGATGAATCATTCATATTTAGTTTAAAATATAATATAGCAACTGCTATAATCGGCGCCGTCCCTAACATCTCAATCATTGAAAAAAAAGATTTTAGCTTATTTGGTTCTTTATACAATAATATCAGTATTATTGAAACACCGATACCAGCAATTAATGGTGTAATAACCAGAATGCCATACCATCCGGGAGCTAATGACATTAAATCATAGCCATTTATACCAAGCGACCCTTCTTTTAGCCAAGGCATGAAAAATGAAATAATTGTAATTATGCAAGAAACTTGGATTAGTGAATAAAATGTATTGGGCAGTTTGATTTCGGGTGCGTATTCAACTGATTTATTAGTCCGATCGGTTTCTGATATTTTTTCACCGCAATTATCACAGAACCTACTATTGTCCTCTAATTTATTTCCACATTTAGAACAGTACATTAAAATCAGATCTCCAAATTAACAGTGACATTGTACTTTATTCCAGATTTTGAATCACTCCTGGAAAACCTCTTTTCAACCAGAATGTTGTCGTACCTGTAAATTCTAAAAGTCGCACTTGTATGACAACAGCCGGCATTGTTATAAACCTCAAAACGAAATGAATTTGACCCAAGTTTTAAATACTTCGATATATCTCTTTTGGCAGTTTTCCCTGGGTGATATGAATATCTACCCTCTATTGCCTCGACATCATTAATATAAATTGTTGCCCTATCATCTATATTTGAAATTTGTGCATAGTAACCACTTAATCGCTCTTTCTTATCAGCTGCTGCCCTTGCTCGTTTAGCAGCCTTCACCTCTTCTGTGAAATCTAAATTTACTGTTGGGACTATTATTGTTTCATTTTCGAGTATTTTTATTGAAGTGCTATGGCTTTTATAATTTCTTTTTTCCAATCTAACATTAATCTTCTTTGCCAAAATAGAATCTGCCTTATAAGGAGTTTTGCCAACTCTTTTGCTATCAATATATAATTCTGCACCAGTGGGGTTGGATGAAATTGACAAGCTGCCATATTTCGGTAATAATTTAAGTGACACATTATATATATTACGACCAAAGCCAATATTTACAATTTCTTCCGCTTCACTATATCCGGGACTATTTGCAACAATTCGATAATCTCCCGAAAACAGAAAATCTGACTTTATGAGTTCAACATCATTATAATTCTTTATTTCTTCATTTCCTTTATAAATTGTGACATTAGATGCGGGATCAATTGTAATATAAAATTTGCCATACATTAAAAATATGATAACAGAAACAATTGCTACTGCCATTAATGCTGCTGATGAAAATATTACTAGTTTTTTCTTTTTCTTTGATTTGGATGATATTACACGTTTATAGCTTTCAACATAATCTGTGTTATCTGGGACTAGTTCATTGGCCTTGGAAAAATTATCAATAGCATGATTGATATTGTTATTGGCTTCGGCATCCAAACCAGCTTTCCAGTGAAATTCTGCCTTTAAAGATAATAATTCTTGTCGCTTGGTAATATTATATAGCGCTTGAAGTTCAGATATAATGTCTGAAACATCTTTTTCCGTAATTGACTCTAATATTTTTCTATACGCACTTAAGATTATTGCGTAAAGATTTTCTGATGAAGTAATATTAGAAGATTTTAGATATTCGATAATTATAGACCGATCAAACTTATCAGATTCGCCAATACCCAACTTACAATAGGCTATACTGAACTTAATACCTTGTTTTTCTTTCGATGATAATGCGCTGGTATCTATTTTACCAAGAATCTCTTTAAATTTTGGAAAATCTTCGACATTTTTTGTATCTATTAATTTACCGTATTGATAATAAAAGCTTGCCCTTTGTGAATCAGGTTCAATATCTATAAGTTCCCTAAAATATTTGATGGCCTGTTCATTTTTTTCTAATGCAAGCGCAGAATCTGCCATACATTCCACAATTTCAGCATCAATGGCTTCAAGTTGTTTTAGTTTTTCTCCTATTTCAATTAGGTCCTCATACTTATTTTCAGACTTCAGCAAAGTAAAATACTCTTTTAATAAGCTTACATTATTGGGTAAATTTTCCAAGCCTTCTTTCAAAGTCTGAATTGCCTTATTAATATTTTTTTGAGAATGACTTTGAATATTTGCTAGCTTAACAACCAGTTCTTCTGTTATCCCTGAAATCTTTATTAATTTTTTTAAATATTCTTCTGATTTATCGGGCTGGCTTAATTGATCATATATATCTATTAAGAAATCAATGGCTGTTCTGTTTTCAGATTCAACAGCCAGAACTTTTTCAAACTGTTTGGCTGCATCGTTTAATTCCCCGGCATTGTTCAATGCTTTACCATATTCAATCAATAAATCTATATTTAAAGGATCCTCGTTTAACTTAAGTTCGTATACTTCTTTGGCGGCTACTAATTTGGGATCGGTTTTTGGTGATGTTTTTAAAGGGGAACCGCATTTTTTACAAAACTTTTTTCCCTCTTCATATTCTATCTTGCATTTATCACAATACATTTTCATGTATGTTACTCCTAAATTAGTAAACCCTTAAAGTTTTTGCCCGCAGTTTTCGCAAAATTGTGCATCACCATCTATTGACTCACCACAATTGTGGCAATGAATCTTATGGATATTTTTATTTTCAATCTTGTTCCCACATTTGGAACAAAAAGTGCTATCTTCCCTTAAAGGAGCACCACAATTATGACATATATTTTTGGCTACTTTTGAACCATAGTTCTTTTGTGTATTTTTAATAACTCGCGGTGCAGTAGCCATAATTGCCAATGCCGCAAATGTAAGCCATCCACCCAACTCAATATACTTGATTTTTATTCCCCCAATTAATGCAGCAAGTATTCCAGCGACTATTCCAAAGTCAGCTGCCCATGCACCGTCTTTATATCTATCAGACAAATATAAGATAATTCCTGTAGCGGCACCAAGTACCATTGCAATCAACAATGCGCCAAAAATGATTTCAGAAGTTTTATCAGATTTAAGTCCCATTTCAATCAGTTGCCCACCCTTGCATCCTCTGGCCACTGGCATAGCGAAAAAAGCAACCAAGAAAACAAAGCCACTAATGCTACCTACTATTTTCAGGTTGTTGTTTGGTTCCTTTTCTTCAACTGATATTTGTTTATTTTTATTATCCACCTTACCTGAACTTCTTTGTTTAACATCAGGTGATGGTTTATAATTTGGCTTTGGGACAGGTTTGTCATAGTCGGGCTCTTCGGTGGTTTCAGTTGCATTATCAGGAACTATTATTTCAGCTCCGCAATTTCGGCATTTATAGGTATCGCCTATTTTTAAAAATTTTGAAATAATGCTTTCGCCGCAATTAGTACATGTGAATTTTAGCATAGTACTCTCCCATATAGACTATTTCTAATCTGGAAATGATGTATAGTCAATAATAACCTATTAATCTCTGTAGGTTAGAAAAATCCAAATGACTTATAGGACTTAGCAATATTTAATGCTGATCCTGCAGCACTTGCGCCTTTACTTAACAACTTTTGAGATAATTTTTTAAAGGCTGGATCTCGCATCATTTCAGCTACTAATCTTGTCCGTTCTCTTTCTTTTGCTTCTTGATCCGGAATGGATTCGATTTTGCGCATTCGTTCACTCCATTCTTTAGATTTAGATGCGAGATTACTCATTTCATGCCTGGTTATGCCTGTATCGAAATCAAATAGATTTACTAGAATATCTGTAGTATTGTTACCCGATGAGCCCATAATTTCAGACAACGAAAGGGTATCGATATAATAAAAGTATATACCATAGGCTAAAACGCAAATAGTAAGGAATACTGAAAAAAATGCCTTCATCTGTCTCTCGGCTTTTAAACAATGAGTGCTCATCATTGTTTATAAATTGTGATTTTAAAATATTGAATATTATTGTCTGTTTGTCAAGTAGATTGTCCTGCTCCCTATTTAGTAAGTATTTTTTTAAGAGAGTCATCGCGGATAAATTATAGGTTTCTTCTATCTGATTAGGCGTTTTATATCCCGCTGCCGAATACAGATAGATTCGTTGCATTTCTAAATTGTATTAGTAATATCTTCCCGGACAGTTTTGAATAATAGAATGGCTGTCATCTGCCTCTACGGTTAAATTGATTTTAACCCAAAAAATCAACCGAAAGGAGGAACAGATGATCGCCGAGAGTAAAATATCGAAAATAGGTTAACATTGCCAAAATTAGCTGAAAAAATTCGGAATGTTATAGAGGCCTGCCGCCGCCGGCGCTTATCCCGGATCCAGTTTTAATTTATCCGTATCGCCTACATTTTACTGATAAAGCAGCTCCCCCGCAGGGCAAGATCATGCCACCCCACGTTTTTTGACATAGAGAGGCCTAATCAATTCAATTTCAATGATTTCCGAATTGTCAGTTTTGGTTCGCCGAGGACCACCTCCATTTTATATGACTCATGACAATACAATGGGATAGGGGATACAAAGGATGGTTTTGGGTCAGATTTTCCCGTACCTTTAAGAAATTTGGGCCATAATACTCAATAATTTTAATAGCTCAAAGCCTCAGTCGGCGCAATTTAATAACAGTCTGAAAATCATTTTCAATTGATCCTGTGGCCAATGTTGGCGGGTACGCTCAGCGAGTTGCAATCTCCTGGATTAAAATACCAGTGACACTGGCACGTCAGGCATATCTGGCGCGCGGAAGCATCTTAGAGGATATCGCCAACTCTGTTGACTTGAGGTAGGCGTTGGGGTCATGGTTAACAGCCCCTTTCGGTAACCATTCCCAAAAATGTCCGAGGTCACGGCGGATTTTATCAATGAAGTATGGTGGAATCTCATTGGTTTCCTGCTCGAAAAAGCGTCGGAGCGGCCGATCGGTTTCCCATCGCCGACGAATTTCCGTGAAGTACGCAACTCGACCAAACCTCTCCGACGAAAGTCCGCGAATAACATTCAGCCACCTGGGTATCGTCTCTCCGTTAGCCACGAATCGCCGAAATATGAGCCGTGGAGAGTACGAGTACTTCGTCACGTCAATGAGATGATCATAGAATTGGGGCCAGGAGTAATTCTTCGGTTTGAGGTTCATTTGAATATTGCTGAGGAAATGAAACGGGATTGGCATCACTCGGTTGTCCCGCTGAAAGGCCAGGTTTAGTGGCGCGGCCTGTCCAAATGCCGATAGCATCGAGTATGCAGGAAAAGCGCCGGGGCTTAAGTCAAGAAATCGTTTGGTGAGTTCAAACGGGGCTGCACCATAGTCGCTATCGAGTCCAAAAATGTGATTGGTTTGAACGTACGGGATATGTCGGAGGATCATATTGACATGTTCAGAGGCTTTCCTTACCTTCTCCATTCCTGTTGTCTGCCCGGTTCGCGATTTCTTACCCAGCTCAAACCAAGACTCAATACCTGGCAACAGCGCTTTAAAACCGTTATGTGCGAGACGCTTTACACGTGGTTCGGTTAACAACGAAAGCGTCGATTCCGCTATAAAATCGACTCGTCCGGGGGGGACCACTTCTTCAATGGCGGATAAACATTTGTCGAAATGTACACCAAAATTCGGATCGTGCCAGGCGACGCGTGGATTTTTTAATTTGCCTATTAAAAAACGCAAATCATTTTTCATTGCACCGGTATCCAGCGGCTGGAAGGGAACCGACGAATCAATACAGAAATCACAGGAATATGGGCAACCCAGGCTGCTCAGTAGAGGAATAATTTTAATGAGCGGAGCCTTCCGGATAGTCTGCTCTATAAATTTCCACCGCTCACGGACACCCGGCAATTGAACCGGATGGTGCTCCGCCGAAAGATGTATTCCTTCTGGGCGGTGTTGCGAGTAATCCTGAAGAACCTCAGTGATGATTGATTCATCTGTAAACCCCATCACATAATCAAAGTATTTCTGAGCATCTTGCGGGTAACATCTTGCATGTGGTCCGCCAATAGCGGTAATCGCGCCTCGGGAACGAAACAGGTTACTCAACGCATATGACAATAATGCCGCTTCAGTGAATGAACTAATAAATACCAAATCAACACTTTTGGGTAATTCTTTAAGAATATCCTCCTGGCCGGTATAAGTGACCAAAGATACCTCATGACCCTGATCCTCGCACCAAGTGGCAATAACCTGGGGCATAATACTTACAAAATTTGCGCCCATAATCCGCATCCACATTGTTTTGGTCGGCGCCTTGGCAACGAGATCAACAATTCCTATTTTTAATTTTCGCATATTACATTATCCTTTGTCTGTTGTCCCTGATATATCTGCCTTAGTATACCAACATTACATTTCAAGCCATTTTAGGCGGATTCTGTATTATATTCACTTTGGATTCGAATCGTCTTAATTGGGATTTCAAACAAATCCGATAATTGAAAAATATTTCTTTGCAATATTTTGCGACCAATACGGACCTTGTCTCTGATCATATCGAAATCGACCCCTAATATTTTGGCTATTTCTCGATACGAAAAACTGGCCACCAAAGAGAGAACTTGTACCAGCCTGAAATCGCAGGGTAAGCTTATTATTGCCTTTCTGATATCATCTCGTGATAACTCCGGCATCGGGACTTGATCGGAAATATCGATACCCCGTTTTATCGCCCACCGTGCATATATCCGATAAACGTCGATTGTATCGGCATCAGTTAAATGGGCAGATTGCCTGACGAAGGGACAATATTTAGTTGACAGAATATTTACCATAATCTTATACAGCCATACCCGATAGTCCGGTTCGAATGGTTTATCGTACCAGCGTTCGTGGGCGGTAACGAATGAGTCTTGAACTAAATTGGACGCATCGCTTTCATCATCCAGAACCAAAAGGGCAATTATATATAGAATATCAAGCTGAGGTAAAACCAGTGTTTCAAAGTTTCGCCTGGTTCTGTTTCCAACCGTCAATTCCGCCCCTATATCCGACCTAGCTTCCCTATCCAGTCCTGCCGCTATTTCCAATTCAGCATCCATTTCCGGCTCCTCCTCTCATCTAAGTTTTATGTATTTTCCTTGGATGCGATTCATATTGCTTGGCGGCCTGTGGCTCACGATTCTTGATTCCACCGGTAACCCGATTCCGGACTTCTGATGTGGTTATGCCTTCGCGGTGGCTGATATTGGCTGCGACTTCCTGAGCCGTTTCCTTACTAATACCGGCGTTCCTCATCGATTTTTCGATTTTGTCTTTACTGAACTCTTCTTGCAGACCCGATCGCTTTTTTATGGATAGCATAAATCATACTCCTTTCTGGATAATTTAAATATACCTGGTTTCAATAGCTGGTCAATCGGCCGTTGGATTGAAAAAGGGACTAGTCCCAATGACTTAGATGATGATGTTATTACTTGGAGTCTAGGTCTGAAGATTTTCTGACCATGCCTTCGGTGAGGGCGAATGAGGCCAATTCCAGCCTGGTGTGAAGAGCCAACTTTTCCAGGATATTGTGGACGTGGCTCTTGACGGTATGAACGGCAATGTATAGTTCTTTGGCAATTTCTTTGTTGCTCATGCCTCTCGCGATTAGATCGACTACCTCGTGTTCGCGCTTGGTTAGCTTGACCGCTTTCATTAATCGGTCGGCCTTTCCGTTCTTGACTGCGTACTCGACTATGTGTGAAAAGAGAGAATCGGCCAGGGAGGGCGGGAGGACTTTTTTCCCTTCGGCAACCGATCGGATTGTGTGAAGGAAATCATCGATCGTCGCATCCTTTAAGATAAAACCGGAAACACCCACCTGGACAAACTCGGCGACTTCGGCCTGCGTAGGAATAAGATCCATCACCACGATCTCGGTTTTAGAAAACTCTTTCTTAATATGCTCTGCAATTCGCAAACTATTCTGACTTCTAAGACCAAGGTCGAGGAGAACAACCTGGGGTTTGGTTTTTCTGGCTTTCTCCATGGCATCACCATTGCCTGTTGATGACACGGCCTTGATATCCGGTTGCTCATTAAGCATGGCGGTGATACCTTCACGCAGAAGGCGATTATCTTCTATCAGGAGCACTCTGATTTTTGGCGCCAACGCTTTTCCCATAAGAAATCCTTTAATAACTTCACTTAAAAAGTGGTACAACAATCGGGTGTCGATCAACTGAGTAACATATTAATAACATAAAATATCAGCCTTTTGGTGTCAATATAAATTCCGAGATGACCGGGGGAACATAAATATCGTCCCGTCAAAAGAAGGCGTAATGATATAGTAGTCAATCGTTTATATCTTCCTCTGTTTACCCCTGGAACGTCTTCAATCATACTCTCTCAATCGCAGGGATTAGACCCAAAACCAATCTTTCGGCCGATTGACATTTAACCATTAAATGATAATAATTAGTATGAGTAATAATTTATACATCACGGAAAATATGTTTTTAAGGTAATCGAGAAAAAATGAAAGATAAAAAAATAATTAACAGGCGTGATTTTTTAAAAAATACGGGAAAGATTTCCACCGGTCTAATCATCGGCGGATATCTGCTTGACTCTATTTTATTGCAGCCAAGCGACTTGTGGGCATCGATTTTATCCAGCGTCTTTATTGCCAAAAACGGAACTCCGGCCGAGAATATCCAAAAGGTAATCCAAATGCGTTTTGGTGGTATTGAAAATTTTATTGGAAACGATGATGTCGTGGTCATCAATCCCAACGGTCAATGGCCGGCTCAGGGTGGAACAAATTGCGCTTGTATTATGGGATTAATTGATTTGATATTAAATCGCCCGGGCGGTTTTAATGGCGAAATAGTACTTGCCGAATGTACTCAATTTCAGACCAATGGTTATTGGAATACGACCTACATATCGCGCAACGGACCTTATAATTTTAACGATATGATTGCTTATTATAATAATACTGGTCATCCCAACGTAAATGGAGTGAGGATCTGGCAGCAGAATGACAAGCCTTCTGATTGGCCGGTAGTGACCGGTCCGGGCCAGGGGCAGGGGTGGGTAAGACCCGAATGGCGATCACCCGTCTCCGGTTGTTTGTTTTATCTGGCATACCCGATTATCAGGTCACCCTATTCGAATCGACTGATAGATTTGAAAAATGGAATTTATAATGGCGGTTATAACGGCCAGCCCGCTCTGAAGTTTATAAAAATGCCCACCCTTAACAACCACGGCAGTAATGCTCAACAGGATTATGCCGGAATTACCAGCGCCGTTAAATCATTTATGGGAATTACCGAGCTGGAAGGAGATTCATCCGGGCGATACGCCGATGGACATAACCAAATGCATACCTATGGTTCCGGTTGTCATGGAATAGCAGCGGCTGGGAGAGCTTATGCTGCCGGCGAAGCCGGCGGGGCGTGGATGAATACCTGTCGTAAGCCGGATATCTGCATAACCACGGCCGAATGGGTGGGCTGGGGCAGCCGTTACGGCTCCGACGCCACCCAGGCTAAGACCGTCGGCCTTTGCGATGATCCGGCTGGGTTGGATTATTATATGTCAAAATATGTTCTTTGGCCTTTGGCGCCCCAACAATCTTATTTTAACCCTGATTATGATATAGCCAATAATATGACGCGCCAGAACCTTAATGGTTGCGCCAGTATGGGGCACGGAACCACTAATGAGTCAGAAATCGCCGCCTATGTTTATGATTTTAATTTACCGCAGGTCTTTAGGTTTGACATTGATCGCACAATAGATGCCTTTGCCCGTGGCGAAGCCACCCAGGCAGACGTTTTACAGCTCATCGAGCAATATAACGAAACTCAAAAATGATACGTACCCCGTTTGGGGCTATCAAAAATTTTCATTTATATTTCCATATTAAATTTTAGATCTTCTGGAATTTAGAACGGCAAATTTACCGGTCAAAGGGTAAAGTTCATTTTAAGAATATCATCTTCTTTGAATCTGATAAGCCATCGGCTTCAATTCTATATAAGTACACTCCGGAACCAAATTGGGAGGCATCCCATATAACGGTATGATAACCTGCCGAATAATTGCCATCGGCTACTGTCGCCACCTTTTGTCCTACCAAATTATAAATATCCAACTTAACTTCTGAAGCTTTTTGCAGGCCGAATTCAATTTTCGTTATTGGATTGAATGGATTTGGGGAATTTTGATAAAGAACAAATCTGTCCGGAAGAGATCCTGCTTCAAAAGCAGACTCTTCTTCTTTATATACAATATTCGGGGTAGTCAAAGGTATGATGCCGGCAGGAATCATTACTCTCATATGCATTCTCTGCAGGTTTACATTGGCAGTGTAAAGATCATAGTACTCACCGGACAAATACAGACCTACAAGATACGTAAGTGCCTGGCTTGCCGTGGCCCCGTCAACACTTACAATCGCATATTGGCTTAGTTTCCCGTACGCGATATTTAGCAAATTGGCCCTTAAAGATCGCTTAATTTGCGTATTGGCGTCATTTAAAGCCGCATCGAGAAAAGTATGAGAAAGCTCTTCAAAAGTCAAAGGGCGAGCCGGATTATCAATATACGTTACCGAGTCAATTTGAATTTCGAATCCATCGTCTCTGTTATAAAAATGGTCAAATATTGATTGTGAAAAATCTGCAATTTCATCGGCAGTGATTTCGGTTTGGCTTAAGTAGACGCCGCCCCTCTGAATATAAGTCAACTGGCGCAACCACCACCAATAATTATAATACCATGAATTTACGATTTCGCTGGTTAATTCAAAATTAATTTCGACATCTAAACCTGTTATTGAGAGGTCTATGGTTGTATCTGTAACCGGAATAAAGCCAATTGGAACCGTCAATTTCAATTTATAACTGCCGTCAGATACTTCATTAAAGGAATAAAACCCATTTTCATCAGCCGTTGCGTCGAATAAAAAATCACCGTCGGAATTATACAGATTTACATAGGCATTATATAGCGCAATATCATCCGCCACTACTTGTCCGGAAATTCTTGAAAATTCATTGGATCCGGTTTCAACATTGATAGTCTGGGCACATTGAATACTATTGCCGGAGGCGTCCGTTGCCGTCCAGGTTCGCGTAATGATAGTGTCGCCGATGATTTCGTCATAGACAACACCAACATCCGGGTCACAATCATCGATGGCTGTCATAACCGGCGGGGCAGGGATAAAATCGTATTTTACCGTAATATCCGGTGGGCAGGTTTCGACAAACTCGGGATTACGGGTATCTTCAATGGTCAACGCCTGGACGCACTGTGCGCCATTACCGGCGTCATCCGTTGCCATCCAGGTCCGGGTAATGATATTGTCCGTGGATACATCATTATAAGATAAAACCGGGTTTCCATTACAATTATCAGTGACTGTCGGATATCCCGTAAATTCGGGTCCGATTGAAGACCCGCATTCAACAAGAATATCACCGGAACAGACTATTACCGGCGAAGTCGTATCTGATACCGTTATAGTTTGATTACACTGAACACTATTACCCGCGTCATCCGTTGCCGTCCAGGTCCGGGTAACGATATTACCTTCGATAACTTCATTAAAAACCACCTCGACAACCGGATCATAATTGTCGGTCGCCGTCATAACCGGCGGATCCGGGATAACACCGCACTCTATTGTGGTATCCAATGGACATATTTCGACAAACTCGGGTGGGATCGTATCTCCACCGGTCGACGAGACGACTTGAATCTGAATCGAATCTGACGTTGAAAATAATCCCTGATTGCTGCCGTAAAAAACAGTTGTATGTAATGGAAGTAAATATTCACCAAGACTATCGCAACTTAATTTTAATTGAAATTCGAATGAGTCGCCCGGATTTAAAACGTTATTGATAGCACCATCATTTGGGTCATCTATAACCCAGGTATAATTATTATACTTCGGTTTGATTAAATTTGGCAGAGGCCCGTGGCTCTCAAACGTGATATCCGCGCCGTTTATATTCATGTTCGCCTCAACTACGTCAAACCGTGGTGGCAGGTTATCTGAAAAATATAAACCCGATGTGACAAAGATATCATCATTAGTTATTGTCCGGGTGATTACTAAAGTATCGCCAATCACAATCCTGGCCGCACTTATTGAATACTGGCTGGTAATATTATATCCGGAAGGATACAATGTCTCACCGTCAGATATCTGAAACGCCATAAGTGAGGCAGTTAAAATGACAATAACCGATAGTGTGATTTTCATTTTTATTAAGGCGATGTGCATTATAATTTCCCCATTGTTTATTGATTAAATATACTTGAATTAAATTACTATCCAATCGGCCAAAGGATTGAAAAGAGAGCTAGCCCATATGGTTGAGATATTTGATATCAGTTAAAAATCTAACATTTAGCAGGCGCGATTCATGATACAGTTCGGCCCTTTTTCCGAAGATAAAGATGGTTGGTTGGGACACTCAATTAGACTGTTCGAATACGATAATTATTGTATTCAGACAAGTTTATGGACTGCAAAGGCATCTGCGGTTAAATGAGAGTTTTCTTTGTAAAATATTCATTAATCCGATAATAGATTGGACTATTTCTGATTTCATGCGTATCATACATTAGACAATATGTTAACCAGTTGATTGTCCTTCAAGCCTTGTTCTGGCAATTCAATCCTTGAAACACCCTTAATATGGTAACAATGGCGCAATTATGTGCTAAATCATTTTATCTGCAGTCGCACAGGTATGTGGACGCCGGTAAACTAAAAGGAAATTGTAATGAAACTTTACGTAGGAAACCTGGACAAAAAGACAACCGAACCGCAACTTCGCGAATCATTTGAGAAGTATGGCGAGATTTCGTCACTGAATATTATAATGGACAAAGAAAGCGGAAAATCAAAAGGATTCGCATTTGTCGAGATGCCATCCGATGAAAATGCCCAAAGCGCTATCACCGGTATGAATGGTAAAGAACTATATGGAAGCATGTTGAAAGTAAATGAGGCCAATAGACGCTAAATCTATCCCAATAGATGGGTTTAATGATCTTTTTTAGATTAAAGGAGCTTTGGTGAGTCCGGGCTCCTTGTCTTACGGGATGAAACATGAACCCCCAGCTCGCTTAACAAATGAAAGGAACAATTATGATTATAGTGGAATGCATGATTTTAGGGTTAATACAGATCTTTTTTGCAGATCTGCTAATCTCGCGCAAAAGACAACGGGTCCAGGCTTGACTCGATTATTCAGGATAGTATCACATGTGGAGTATCTGATGATAAAATTCAAGGGAAACAGCTTTGGTGTTATTGCACGAATACGAGGTCTGCCTGAGAAAGCCGATGAACTTCGCAAGCGCCTCTTTGCTCTGGCCAAATTGACCCAAAGCGAGAATGGATGTCTTTCGTGCGAGGTTGTAGAAAATGGATACGATTCAACCGAATTTACACTGATTGAGAAATGGTCCCATGAGAAGGCATACAATGTTCATCTTGGTACATTATTAATTAAGAATACTATAAAAATGATTTCCGGTTTGCTTTCTGGTGAACTGGATATTCATAAGGATATATTGCAATTACATACGGCTGTGTATGGAACGAATAGCTATTTTGTATCAGGGAGATAAACGAAAATCACCTTTTTTGAATAATTATAAATACAATCGTGTAACATACTATTTGGCAATATTAAGATACTGAATGGAGAAAGATGTGAATATATATGTTGGAAATATATCTCCCAGAACATTAAAGCGGCATTTACGGAGTATGTTTAGAAAATTTGGTGCTGTTGGTAATATTAGTATGGATAAACGTGCGGGCGACGGAAATCACTATCATTTCTGTTTTGTAGAAATGCCCATTGACGATCAAGCGTCCCTTGCTATCAAAGAGTTAAATGGGAAAACAATAGGCG
>Ga0272443_10002336_pt1 | contig 24486 bp, 22 predicted proteins | sample SSMAcet12_FD_193581 | JGI IMG/M metagenome (GOLD analysis project Ga0272443, IMG submission 193581) | Marine sediment archaeal communities from Little Sippewissett salt marsh, Falmouth, MA, United States - SSM-Acet-12 | ecosystem: Environmental > Aquatic > Marine > Wetlands > Sediment ...
TCTCCCGGAGACCGCCCGCAAAACCGACTTTCCAAAGGAACGCGGTCGATGGAAAAAGAATCTGGCCGGTGTGTTGTCCAACCGCCCGCTGATCGGATGCTGGGCGGCCACCTTCGGCGCTTGCCTGCTGGCAGGCATGTTTTTCTCCTTTATGCCCCTTCACGCCGATGAAATGGGGCTCGACATCGGCGCAATCGGCATCGTCTTTCTCGTGCAGGCCGTGTCAAACGCGCTGTTTCGCATCCCCTTCGGGGCATTCAGCGACCGGGTGGGAAAACGCCACCGCCAGGCATTGGGCGGCGTCGCTTTGATCACCCTGGCCAACTGCAGTTTTGCAGCGGCCGAAACATTCTTCGGCTTTACCGCGGCTGCCCTGGCGCTGGGTGTGAGCAACGCCGTCGCCTTTACCGCCGTTGGCGCCCTCATCGCCGAAACCACCGAAACCCGCTACCGCGGGCTGGCCATGGGAGGATACAACACCTGCATTTACTTCGGACTGATGGCCGGCTCCATCGGCCTGGGTCCGGTAATCGAGGCAGTGGGCTTCTCCACCGGGTTTCTGATCACCGGAGCGATCAACCTTCCCTTTGTCGCACTCTTTGCCTGGAGCATGGGGGGGGGAAGAGGACGGGAAGACCTGATGTCGGAGGTCGGATGTCAGATGTCAGAGAAGGACAAAAGACGAACGGCAGATGACGGAGGACAGATGACAGACGACAGAGGACAGCCCCGCCGGTGACCGGCGGGATTCAAGGTTCCAGATTCCCGGTTCACTGGCTGGCGCCGGATTCAAAATTCAAAGTTCAAGATTCAAGATCCACCGGAAGGAATTCTACCGGCCTTGCTGTCGTCTGTCATCTTTTTTGTCCGACATCGGACATCCGATATCTGATATCTGGCAGTTCCTGCCCTCCGTCATCTGTTCTCTGGGCGCCATGCCCAATGCCCTTTGCCCGATGCGTCACACGAATGACGGCAGCAGCGCCCCGGTGATCATCCACCGACCGCTGTCTTCATCCTTGTCCAGGTTGACGATGCCGCCGTTTTGAAACTTGAAGACGGTTCTTTTTGCATCTCCGGTGATCAAATAGGAGGTCATCTTTTCCATGAACGGCAGGTGACCCACCAGCATCGTATTTTGCTTCGGATCGATCTTTTCGGCATAGGCCGCCACGTCGTCCAGCGGCGCCAGGCCGTCGGCCTGTTTTACACCGCCGGCAGGGGTAAGGGCGACGGCGAAAATCTCGGCGGTCTGGGCAGCCCGCTTTTTCCCGCTGTGCACGATGGCCGAAACCGCAAGTCCGGCCTTGGCTGCCATGTCGGCGATGAGCGCCACCTCCTGCCTGCCCTCCTCGGACAGTCCCTTTTCCGGGTCCACGTCTTTTGGGAGGCTCTTTCCGTGCTGCACCAGATACAGTGCCATGATCTTCCTCCTTTCCTTTTTAGAATCGCGCGCGCGATTTTAAAAAGTTGCAACGGATTCAAACTTTACCGTAGGACAAACTAACCGATACCGATCGGGATATAAATGGGCTATAGGCTGTATTTGTTCAGTGAAATGCGCAGCAAGGGCAGCGATGCAGGGATCGGGGCCAGCCATGATCTAAGGGCAGTATCCTGGTGGAGGCCTGAATTGATGAGACCTTCAGCATGCAAGAGCTACGATCAAGAATTTATCATTGATGCGGCACTCTTACCAGCTTGGAAACGTCGTAGCCTTCATCGGCGATGAACTCGACAATTCTTTTGTAGTCGTCCTCGGGAATCGAAGGCGCTCTTGCCATGATCCAAACGTAATCGCGCTTGGTTCGCCCAATCACCGTCTGGCTGTAATCGTCGTTCAGGTAGATGACCCGGTATTCGGCCTTGAAGGGCCAGACGAACTGCATGCCCCACACCGCATTCGATTCATCGTCTCCGACGAACCCGCGCGGCCGGTAGGTTTTGACCGGGCCGTCAAACCCGCCCTTGTTGAAGGTGAAGGTGGTCTCCACCGTGCCGTCTTCGTCCAACCGATAGGTTTCAACGCCGTTGTAAGCATCCCGTTCGATGAACGTGGGGATGCTGGCGATTACGTACCATTTTCCCATGAAGCGCTCCAGGGAAAGCTGATCCACCGTTCGAATCGGCGGCATCGTCTGACAGCCGGTGATCAGTAAAAACGAAACGGCGATTGCAAATCGTGATGATCGCATGGCAGGTCCCCATTTTTCCTGATTTGTTTGGCGGGCGGCGGTTCTTCGAGCTTACCGTTACCCCGTAATTTACGAAACGCTTCCAAATGTTTTCTTATTGTATTACATGCGCATTGTTTCTGCCTGGTCAAGGCAGAGATTCCCAGGCTTTTTATCTAGTCAAGATCCAAGGTCGAAAAGATCCCATCCGGCATCACCCGGGAAAGCCCGTAAAATGCACGCAAGCAAAAACAGAACAATTTGGATATGGCTGTGTTTGCTGTGTTTTTCTTTGGTCCTGTTCGGATGTGCCACCGCGCCGGCGTCCATAGGCGATCAAGCCGGGGATTTTGATCTTGCCGAGCTGCTCGAATCGATCCGCGTCGAGGAAAGACTGCCCGCTTTGGCGGCGGCAATCATCCTCGACGGCAAAGTCCACGCGGCGGCTGCCGTGGGAACCAGAAAAACAGGCACGAACAACTGGGTGACTGTAGACGACAAGTTTTTGATTGCCTCTTGTTCCAAGGCATTTACGGCGACCCTGAGCGCCGTCTTGATCCAAAAAGGGGATTTACGATGGGAGACGACGCTGAAAGAGGCGTATCCCGATCTGGATATGAGAAGCGAATACGAGGACATCACCCTGATCCAGCTTCTTTCCCACAGGGCCGGTCTGCCCGAATGGATAGGCCATCTCACCAGCAAAAACACGACCCCTCAATTCAAAGACAACTGGTGGAACGACCGGCAACCGCCGGCGGCGATGAGAGAAAAATATCTAAAAGAAACCGTAAACCAGCACTTGGCCGACAACCCCGGCCGATCCATTTATTACTCCAACAGCGGCTATCTGATGGCCGGAGCGATGCTTGAAAAAATGTCCGGGCTTCACACGACCACCTTTTTGCGGCGATCAACAAAATAAAGGCGCATTATTCTCCGATAGCCGATTTGCCGGGGATCGAATAAAAAAGATGGCGTTGGATTCCAGGTGTCGAAAACAAGCAATCATTTATTTTCTCCCCAACTGATCTTCATTTTTGGATAGCGATACCACCGGACTCAATTTTTACACCGGCAAGTTACGGCCCATATATTGGTTTTAATTTGAGGCAAGAGCTATATGGCACAGGCCATAAACCCAACCCGGCGCCATTTCCCGCCCATTGACGCAGGCTGCGGCCATCGAATGTTTTGTTCAGCGGCTTTGAAAATCGAGGAAGCAGCGGTTCATTTCTTCAGGAGTCGGCCGACAGGCGGGAAACCAGCCATTCGGTGATGGTGTCGAGCACGGTGTCCGGCACCACGGCGCCGTCGACGAGGAGTTTTTTGTATCCGCCCATCCGTCCGTCCGTGTCCGGAAGAAACGGGTGGTTGACGTTTTCAAAGATCCGGACCGTGACGTCCCGGTTTCCGGCAGATCGCATGGCCTGCGCCAGATAGTGAGCGTGTTCCACGGGGACGTGGGCGTCTTTATCCCCGTGAAGAATCAACACCGGGCACGCCACCTGTTTTGCGGTGGGCAGCGGCAGATAGGCCAGAAAGGATTCGGCCCACGGACTGGCCTCCCCCGCCGCGACCGCACGGCGCAGTCTCTTCATCCGTTCGGCCAAGGCTTCTTTCTTTTCTTCTTCGGTAAGATTTTCATCGCGCTCGATTTCGTAGCGAAACTGGTGCTCCATGATTTTCCAGCCGTTCGTCGCGCACCCGGCCATGATGACCAAAGCATGGACCGTTGGATCTGCGGCGGCAAGGATCGGACCGATGTTCCCCCCTTCGCTCAACCCCAGCAGCGCCATCCGGGACGAGTCGATTTCGGGTCGTTTCCCAAGATAGTCAAGCGCCGCGCGATTGTCGGCGACACGCTCGGGAATCGTTGCTTGCGATAGTGGCCCGCCTTCCGAGCACCCACAGCCCCGGTCGTCCATCCGGAGCACGGCAATGCCGTTTTTGGAGAGCGCCTCCGCGACCTGCCGAAACGGCCTGTAGGCGTGCACCGGCCATGCCCAATGGCTCATCATATCCCGATTCTGGGGGCTGGAACCGGTGATCAGGAGCACCGCGGGAAAAGGCGGGTTTCGGTCCGAGGGCATCGTCAAGGTCCCGGCCAACCGGTGGCCGGCCGGTGCCGTCACGCGAACTTCCTCGGCCGTGTAATTCGCATGGGAAGGCGGATCAAAATACTCCGGCCGGTAGCAGGGGATTTTCGCGCAGCCCGCAACGATCAGCAGAAAGCACAGCCCCACACACCATACAGATCCCGTCCTGTTCCACATCTTCCCCTCCCTTTGCAGATGAGAAGGCAAATGAGACGGAGGCCAGGCAGCGCCCTCCTGTCCGGCAACCCCGCCACCAACTGGACCGGAAACTCCGGCAAAGCATGAAGTTATTGCATTCTTTATATCTATTTCGCGGAAGGCGAAATATCCGTAAAATCGCGCCAGCGATTTTACCTAGAGTACTTTCATCAGTTCGGGAATCGTGTCCTTGGGGCTGATCTTGTACCAGTCGGCGGCGATCTTGCCGTCTTCGCCGATCAGAAACGCCGAACGAACGATCCCCATGAAGGTTTTGCCGTACATCTTCTTCTCCCCCCACACGCCGTAGGCTTCGGCAATGGCGTGATCTTCGTCGCTGAGCAGGGGAAAGCCCAGGCCGAACTTGTCGTCGAATTTTTTCTGGGTCTTGGGTGGGTCCGGGCTGATTCCCACCGCGGCCACCCCCCTCTTTTCAAGATCGGGCAGTGCGTCCCGCACCGCCTGGGCCTGGGTGGTTCAGCCCGAAGTGTTGGCCTTTGGATAAAAGTAGACGAAAAGCTTGCGGCCCGCATAATCGGAAGACTTCACAGTACCGCCGTTCTGGTCCGGGGCAGTAAAGGCCGGGGCAGGATCTCCTGGATGCAGTTGCGTCATAGTGCACCTCCTTAATGTGTCGGTTCAGATAAGTATCTTACAAAAGCATTTTTCAGCAAAGCTCTAAAATAATAAGCCGGCAGCGATCAACGGTCAAGGCAGCGGTGTTCCCCAGCAGTCGTGTAAGCATTTTTCTGAAACCTGGCGATGAAGCCGCCCTTCGAAAAATCGCTGCGCCGATTTTATCGGGATTCGGGGTTGCCTTCATGTCTGGAGGCGGATAGAAGCGGTGGGCAACACCATTTTAAGGGGATCATCACCTTGAACCGGGCAGAACACGACAAAATCAGCGCCGTCCCAAAAGGCAACCGAATCCGCAGCGAGGCGAGCCTGACCCGAACGCTGGGGCCGGTGCTTCTGCTGACCATCATCTTTTTTTTCCATTTCGTGGCCAGGCAAGTCGCCGGGCCGCTGCTGCCGGCCATGGAAGACGAGCTGGATCTTACGCATTTTCAGGGCGGGCTGTTTATCCTGTGCATGGGAACGGGTTTTTTCATCAGCCAGATCGCCGCTGCTTTCCTGGCCGGACTCTGGGGCTATCGGAGATGCATCCTGGTCTCTCTTTGGGGGGCGGCGGTCTCGACGGCCGCCGTGGGCTTTCTGGGCTCGGCCTGGGCCCTGTATCTCGGATTTCTGTGCCTGGGAATCACCGGCGGGGTTTACGTGCCTTCCGGCATCTCTTTGATCACGGTATTGGTCCGGCCCCGTGACTGGGGCAAGGCCATGGGCATCCACGAGGTGGCTCCGAACCTGGCCCTCATATCGGTCCCGTTTCTGGCCACGGCGGTGGTCACGGCCGTGTCATGGCGGCTCGGATACTTGCTGGTGGCCGCTGTACTGGCGTTTTTCGCTGTAGTCTATACGGTTTACGGTGTCGATTCCGAGCACGTCCCCTCCCCTCCCGACCGGCGCCGCATTCGGGAAATCACCGCCAACCCCTCCTTCTGGTGTCTTGGCCTGCTGCTGAGCCTGGCAGTAGGGGTGGAAACCGGGGTGTACTCGATGGTCCCCCTTTTTCTGGTCACCGAGCGCAGCTTCGACCTGGCAGACGCCAATCAATTGTTGGGTCTTTCAAGGATTCCGAGCCTGATCATTGTGCTGCTGGCAGGCTGGATTACGGACCGGCTGAGCGCGTCGACCACCGTGACCCTGGCCCTGATGCTGACCGGCGCAGCTGTCGTCGTTCTCGGCGTCGGCTCGAAAGGATGGATCGTTCCGGCCGTTTATGTCCAGGCGGCAGCCTCTGCCTGCCTATTTCCGCCCATTTTATCCATGGCTTCGCGGATATCGACACAGGAAAACCGCGCCTTGACCCTTTCCTTGAGCCTTGCCGTGGCGCCGGTGATCGGCGGAGGGCTGCTTCCGGCGGGAATCGCCCTGGACGGGGATCTGGGCTCATTTGCCGCGGGGATGGTGGGGGCCGGCATTCTTACCGCATCCGGTGTCGGATTGGTGCGCATCATGCACCGGGCATAGGGCATAGCGCATAGAGCATGGGGCATAGGGCCCAGAGGACAGATGACGGAGGACAGATGACAGCGGCGCTGCGCGCCAGGGAGGATGATTTGACCCGGCTTCGTTAAAGAACAGCTGCGCCGGGACAAGTAGGATTTACAGGATAGAAAGGATAAGAGAATTTTGGAATTTCAAATGGCGACCTTCGAATTTAGGGGCAAAGGGTATAGAGCAAATAGAAAAATGAAAGGGTTGCCTGTTTGTTCTCTTGCTGTCCTCTGTCGTCTGTTCTCTGCCCTCTGCCCTTTGCCCTATTCGGAGATCTCCACCACTTCGGCCTCGGTGATTCGTATCAGCTCGTCCGGGGTCAGTCGCATCATGGCGTCGATGCTCCCGCCGCCGCCGTATATCTCATCCAATTCCATCACGGCCGCATCGACGATTGTGCGCAGGCGCGTGCGGTGGCCAAAGGGGGGCATGGCGCCCACCCCGTAGCCGGTGATGGAAAGAGCCTGCTCGGGGCTTGCGAACTTGACCCGCTTTCGCCCTACCCCCATCACGGCGGCCAGTTTCTTGCGGTCCACCCGGGCCAGGCCGTTGTTGATGACCAGCAGCGGGGCTTCGTCGATCCGAAACACCAGAGACTTGATGATCTGCTCGGCGGCAACGCCCAGCGCCTCGGCCGCTTCGGCCACGGTGGCCGTATGAGCAGACAGCGCAATGATTTGTGCCGCAATCCGGTTTTCGCCGACGAACTGTTGAAGGTCGTGTTTGTTCATAGATTCATTTGTCATCGCTCCTCCGGTATTTGTTCGGGGCCGGCCACGACAAACTCCGGCGTCGAGACCTCCTCCGGCATCTCTGTCCAAGGATTTGGACAGAAACGAGCCGAAACCGCATAAGAGCCGGGGTCAAGATTTTCCGGCAGGTGATACCTTATCGAGGCCATCTCTTCGATGCCGGAAAAGGACGGACAGCCTCCGTCTGCCGGAACCAAGAAGGACGGGATAAAGGAGTTTACCGTTTCCATATCTCCCTCCGGGTTTTTTTTCTGAAGCAGAAACCCCCGGTGCAAGGCGATGGGAAAGGCGGTCATCCGGATAAACCGAAGGGTTACGGCATCCCCGGGCCGGTAGATGTCGAAATCGGTGACCAGACCGATCAGCTTGTTGTCGTCTGCCAGGCCCGTTCCCACCCCCGAGGATGTCTCGTCCCAGGATCTGGCCGGTCCGGTATCCACATGCACCGTTTTTCCGTGATAATAGCCGGCGCCGCCAAAGGAGAGCTCCTGCACCGTCTCCCAGAGGGTTTTGGGCGGGACTCCTTCCAGCACCAGGTCTGCGGCCATGCCGTACTGGTGGAGGCTGGCCTTGGCGGCCAGGGCGCCTTGCTGTCGGATCCGGGTGTTGTAGACGGGACTTCGGTATCCGGAGACAATCGTGATCCGCCCCTCCGGGTTGAGTCGGTCCTGAAGGTAATCGAGATACTCGACGAGCCGAAGAGACACCGCTGAATCCGGGCCGTCGCAGGGAGCGGAGAATACGCGGCAGATGGCGGTCATGGCCGAGTCGTCGTAAACTCCTTCGCTCGTTCGATACCGGCCGGAAAAATCTTCTCCGTTTTTCTCCCCGACCAGATGGATGTGGCCGTTGCCGCTGAAAAGGAAGCGGCTGGCTGCGAGGGCGGCGCCAGGCGACGACCCATGGAAGACAGCCATCATAAGCAGCCAGAACAACACCATAATTTTTCTTGGGCTCATTTTTTCGTACTCAACTTTCAGAATTCGTCCCCAATGAAGCGAAATGGGTGATTTGATGGCGGCCTCAAGAAACCCAAGAAGCGCTATCCGGCGTTTCGATTTTCGAAATTCGGATTTCGTGCTTTTTCCAGCAGCACCTCCCGGATCCGGACCATGGCCAGGGTGTCCTGGCCGCAGTAAGTGCGCAAATTTTCCTCGATGGCGCGCTTTTCCGAATCCATCGTCTCCGGGTCGATCATCCGAAGGTAGGCAAAGGAGGCCTGCGTGCCGTCCTGCACGGCCAGGTGGCTGTAATCCATCTGCGGCACCAGCACCGGAAGCACCGCCTTCAGGGAAAACGAGCCGTGAAAAGCCGGGTGATAGTAATGCCGGCGGATGATCGCCCAAAGGTCCTTGAACCGGTCGATCACGGCCGACATCTCTTGAACCCGCCCGGCAAAACGAAGCGCCAGGTGGCTGAGCACGGTCTTTTCGTAGGGAGAGTAGATGAAGATCGTACCGGCTGTTCCCAGGCAAGACAGCAGCGAATCGATGAAAACGGGCCGCGGATCTTTTCCGTCGATGCTCAAAAAATCCAGGTGTTCGAGCCGGCCGTCTTTTGTCAACACGTGGTCCGACCACTGGAACGGGACCATGTCATAGGGACGCGTTCCGGCAAACATCGGAACCGCCGGCGCTGCGGTTTCGAAATCGAGAAAATGCAGGGGAAATTCGACACGGGAAAGCGCCGCATAGAGGCCTTCTGAAATATACTCCCGGTTTTGCCGGACGCAGTCGACCACCCGTTGCTGAATCGCCGACACGGGCGCGGTATCGGGCACTTCGGAAATCTCCACCACGCCCATGGATGAGAGCGCATCGAACCGCTCCGCATTGATGCCGGGCAGGGTCATGATCCAGTGCTCGGGCATGTGCCGGGTGCAGTGCTCCCAAAACTCGCACCGATACGGTGTCAGGCAGTGCCTGGAGGGGGCTATTTCAGGCGGCTCGGGACGACTCACGACCTGCTGCAGCGCTTCGAGCCGCATTTTGATCTCTTTCTGCAGGCGGGTGACTTCATCGGTAAGATCCGCCAGGGTGAACAGACAAAACAGGTCCTGGGGGCCTCCTTGGTAGACATAGTCGCGATTGATGTGCATCAAACCGGCCCCGGCCAGCGTCACCCCGGCCTCTTCAAGGATCCGCGTCTGGATGCCTGCGTCGAACAGGTGTTCTTCCTTGACCCCGGTGGAGGACTTGACCTCGATGAGATTCCAACCGCCGCTTCCGGCTCGCTGGAGAATGTCCACCCGAACCCGCACGCGGTCCGCGGTAAAGGCGGCCTCGAAGATGGCAGGCACCTCGGGGTCGGCCATGGCCGCGCGGGTCGCCTTCTCGGCTTCGGCGTGGTGCCGGTAGTCTTCAGCGATCGGAGCCCCTGCAGGATACCGCTCGGTGGCCAGAATCCCCACCCGGCTCCCCATCTCGAAGATCGCCTGCTGGGCAGCCGAGACCGGGGCGGCCAACTCCCGGCGAAAACACTGGTACCATAGCCGAAGCGGGCACTGAAGGCCGGCCAAAAAGCGGGATTTGGATAAAAGCGGTGCCATCTTCAATGCTTTATGTTGTTTCCTCGGCGCGGAAATCCTGATGGCAGAGCCAGATGCCTCTGACCTGGTCCTGAGAACCACGATTTATAGACTGCATTGAAATCGCTCCAGCGATTTTACTATGTCAAATATGCGACGCCCTGCGCAAGACCGAAGACGATGCCTTTCTATAATCGCGGCGATGGTTTTACCAGATGGTACGCTTGGGGGCCGGCCTTCACGCCTCCATGTTTCTTGACACTCCCGGCCGCTTTCATTATTGTTTCCAAACCCTGAGGCACGTCATCCGGCAGCGGCCAAGGGTGTCAAGATCCGTCCTTGCCGGGATTATCTATGCCTATCGAGGAACGCGGAAGATTGGGATGACTCTCATCTGAAGGAGGCTTGCATGGCGTGGTTTCTCTATCTGTTCAGTTTTTTGCTGGTGGCCGGCGGGGCGTTTCTGGTCCTGTACACCGAAGACTCGCGGCGATATATTCACGGGATTCTCGAAGGCGGAAGCCAGAAATTGGTTTCGGTGGCTGCGGCGCTGATCGGGGTGCTGCTGGTCGTTTCGGCATTTCACAGCCGCATGGTCGGTTTCATTGTCCTGCTCGGGATTATTTCACTGGCCAAAGGGGCGTTCATCTGGTTCAACCCCAAAGGACTTTACGAAAAACTCAGGGACTGGTTTCTGAACCAGGCCTCCGATCAGACATTCCGATTGTTCGGCATCATCTGGCTGATCATCGGCACCGCCATGTTCTCCTGGGTATAGAGGTGGGAACCCGGCATCGAATCTATCATGAAACCATCATCGTGGTGCGCAAGGAAGGAAAACGCCGGTTTTCCATGTCTTCCGTGAAAAAGGACCGGGTGCTCGACCCGTTTTTAGGGGCCGGCAGCACCATGCTGGCCGCCATGGCCGCAGGCCGCAGCAGCATCGGCTTCGAAACAGACTACTCCTTGGCCAGGACCATTGAAAAAGGCGTCCAGACAATGCCGGAGGCCGCCGCCGCACGAATCGAAAAGCGCCTGGCCCACCACCGCCTGTTCGCCGACGCCTCAAAACAGGCCGGCCGCCGCCTGAAGTACCAGAACCGGCGCTACGGGTTTGCCGTCATGACCAGCCAGGAAACCGACCTGTTTCTGAATCCGGTAAGCAGCGCGGAGGCGGGCGGAGAAAATGGGTATCGGGTGGTCTACGAAGACGCATAGGGCATGGAGCATGGGGCATAGGGCATGGAGCATAAGCCCGAAGTCAGATGTCGGTTGTCAGTAGTCAGAAAGTGAGGTCGGAGAAGGACGGAGAGCCTAAGACAGAAGGCAGAAAGAGAGCCGGTCTGAACGGCATCCGTCTTCGTTGCTCCGCAACTTCGCCCCGGCACGCGGAGGCCGTTCACTACATAGACAGAGGCTTCGGCAAAAGTTTCACATTTGATCAAACTGGCCGGTTAAGGCCAAGAGATTCTAATAAAATTCCTTCCAGTGAATCTTGAGTTTGGAACCTTGAGTTTCGAATCCCGCCGACCAGCGGCAGGGCTTTCATCTGTCCTCTGATTTTCCTGTCCCCCGCCATGCCCTATGCCCTATGCCCCATGCGCCATGCCCTATGCCCCATGCCCTATTCGGGGTTAGCCGGCCGATGGTCCTTTCATCGGCACCCAGAAGCAAAAGGTCGCCCCCTGCCCCGGGGTGCTCTCGACCCAAATTCGTCCTTTGTGAAAATCGATGATCCGGCGGCAGATGGACAGTCCCAGCCCCGTGCCCTGGGGCCGGCCCCGGGTTTCGGACCGGATCTGCCTGAACTCTTCGAAGATGCTTTCCCGATCCTCGGAAGCGATGCCCGGGCCGTTGTCGGCCACATCGACCCTGAGCCCTCCTCCTTCCTTGCGGGCATGGATATCGATTCTCCCCTGCTCCGGTTCGCAGAATTTGACCGCATTGGAAATCAGGTTCACCAGGACCTGGACGAGCCGATCCCGGTCGCCCTCGATTTCCGGCAGCCCGTCGGCCAACTCGCTGGAAAGGACGATCCGCTTTTCTTCCAACAACTGACGGGTGGCGCCCACCGCCTCGGAGATCACCTCCTCGATGTCCACACGGGACAGGTGCCAGTCCATGCGGCCGGATTCGATCCGTTGAAATTCGAGAACCTGAGTGATCAGCCGGGTGAGCCGCTGGCTTTCCCGGACGATGATTAGGGTAAACTCCTGATGCCGGTCCGGCCCGATGTCGGGGTTTTCGTGCAGAATCTCGGCGATGGAGCGAATCGAGGTCAACGGCGTGCGCAGTTCATGGGTCACGGTGGACAAAAATTCGTCTTTTAAGCGGTCCAGCTCCTTGAGCCGCTCGTTGGCTGCCTGCAGCTCGGCCGTGGCCCTTTCAAGCTCCCGACTGTAGGCGATCACCTGCCGGGTTTCATCCAGGATGTCCATCACCTCTGCGATGCTCAAGGGGGCTTCTTTTTCGATCGACCCCACCATGACCCGGGCCGAGGCCGACCCGATGGCGCCGGCAAGCAGCTTCTCGGCATAATTGACCAACCCTGAATCGGCCGTAGGCGATTTTTCCCAGTCTATGCCGTGCTCCACGCCGTATTGGGCGAGCGCCCGGTCGGCCTGGGACCTGCCCAAAAATCGGCGAAGCATGGAGCGCAGATCCGGCACCGGCGCCGTGCCGCGCCAAACCGTTGAGCGTTCGGATTCCGCCTGGCGGAAAACGTCCACGAACAGCGCCGCCTGCGCGTGCTCGATGGCCGAAGGCCGGCTGAACATCGATATGCCGATGTAAAGCCCGGCATTGGCCAGCATGGACCAAAAAACAGCGTGCCCGATCCGGTCCAGCCCCTGGAGGCCGAACAGGGAAAAGGGCTTCAGCATCGCAATGCCGAACGGGCCTTCGGTGACAAAATCCGCGGGGAGAAATCCAACGTCGGCCAGAGACGGAAGCACAAGGGTGTATAGCCAGACGCCGAATCCGGCAAGGAGTCCGGCGATGGCGCCGGATCGGCTTCCGGCCCGCCAGAAGATGCCGCCGAGAATAGCCGGCGCAAACTGGGCCACAGCGGTAAACGAAACCAGCCCGATGGAGACAAGAGTGTAATGCTCGCCGATGAAGTGGAAGTAGGCATAGCCTAAAAGAAGCACCAGAATGATCCCGGCCCTGCGAATCGTCAGCAGCAGGGCGCTCAAGTCGCTTTGCTCGGTGAGACGAAGCATGGGCAGACGAAGCAGGATCGGCATCACAAGGTCGTTGCAGATCATTGTCGAAAGGGCGACGGTTTCCACGATGACCATTCCGGTGGCTGCCGACATCCCCCCGATGAACGCGAACAGGGCCAGCTCCTGCTGGTGCCGGACCATGGGAAGCGTGAGCACGAAGGTGTCGGCATAGACGCTCTGTCCGGAGAAAATCATCACCCCGCCCAGGGCCACAGGGATGACGAAGATGTTGATGGCCAGAAGATAGAGCGGAAAAAGCCACAACGCCCGGTTCAGGTGGTCCTCGTTGACATTTTCCACCACCGCCACCTGGAACTGGCGCGGAAGAAAGAGAACCGCCATCATGGAAAGAAACACGGCCAGGGTCCAATTGACATAGGTTCCTTCGCCGCCTCCCAGGGTCAACCGGGAGTTCAGGGCGGGCATCCGGGCCGCCCTTCCGATCAGATCCCCGAAGCCGTCGTATATGCCGTAGGTGACGAAGATGCCCACGGCGAAAAACGCCGCCAGTTTAATCACCGACTCGAAGGCAATGGCCGCCACCAGCCCCTCGTGCCGCTCGGTGGCATCCAGGTGGCGGGTGCCGAAAAGCACCGCAAACAGGGCCAGGATCAGCGCCACATAAAAGGCCGTATCGGAGAACACCGGAAAGCCGGTCGAGACTCCCGGCATGGTAATGTCCGGATAACCGCGAATGATCAGGTAGCTTGTGGAGACCGCCTTGAGCTGCAGCGCAATGTAAGGAACGATGCCCAGGGCGGCGATCACCGTGACCATGGCGGCCAGGGTGGAGCTTTTGCCGTAGCGGGAGGCGATAAAATCGGCGATGGAGGTGATGCGGTGAACCTTGCTGATCCGGATGATCTTGCGCAGAACCAGCCAGCCTAAGGTGGCGGCCAGGGTGGGCCCGATATAGACGGGCAAAAAGCCGAGGCCTGCGTCGGCTGCTCTGCCCACGCTGCCGTAAAAGGTCCAGGCGGTGCAGTAGACCGCCATAGATAGCGCATAGATGTATGGATTGCTGATGATGCTTCTGCCGGCGTCGGCCCTGCGGTCTCCATAGTAGGCGATGGCAAAAAGAAGGCCCATGTAAAGAAAAGAAACGAACAGGATGGTGCCGGTTTCCAGCAATGGGTACACCCCGTCAGTCTTTTGTCAATGTCTCGGACCGTTCATCCATCCCTTGTTCCCTGAGGCCGGAGCGACGGCTTGCCGTTACCATGGCGGTAAGAAGAATCAGCAGGGCCCAGACGCCGAAAAGATAGAGATAGAGAATAGGGATGCCGGAAAGAAATATTTCCCGGTCAAAAAGAGAAAGAACCGGGTAGTTGAAAAGGACAACGCCCAGAAGGAAGATGCCGATCAAGCGGCGCGCTTTGGCGGCAAGGCTGGTCATCTGCTCTCCCTTTCCTCGGTATCTGGATTCGGAAAAGAGCCTTCAAAAAAATCGCGGCAGCGATTTTGTCAATGATTTCCGCAGCAGCCTTCTCCGCAGGCGCTCAGCTCGGCCATGGCCCGGACGACTTCACGGTTTTCCGCCGGCCGGACGGTCAACACGGTCACCTGGAAAAAAACGGGCTGACTTTTTATCGCAATGTCAGGGGCCAGGCGGCAAAGGTGCCCCATGAAGGGCGGCACTTCCTCGGCTTTCAGGGCAAAGGAAGCCGCTTGACCGGGGGCTTTCCCATATAGTTGGGCCTCGAAAGGGGTCAGGCCGTCGGTTGCGATGCCGAAGATGAATTCTTCATTCTTCGGGGATCCGGTGATATCCATCCGGTCCGGTGATGTTCCTGCCTCGATGGCAATGCCTATTTTTTTCAAGCTGGCTGCGATGGGTGCGGGTTCGGACAACGTCTGATTTCTCCGTTTCTTTTTTCGAAGAATTTCCCCTGGTCTCAGCCTTGCCGATGCCGACACGTGGTGCGTAAAGATCCGGGCCCTGAGGACCAGGACTTCCAGAGTGCATTAAACTACGTGGTAGTATAGCCCATTGCCCCCCGGATGACAACCGCAGCAGCCTTCCGCCCCGAACGGAAGGCAAAAAAATGTTGAGATTCTGATGCGTTTATCCTATTATCCTCGGGATCGTCGCCACGGGAAAATTTGACTCCATGCCGCCTTCAATGTCTTGCATACAGCCGACAGGAGACAGATATGCTCATTCGCTGTTACGGTGCGCGGGGCTCTATTCCAGTCTCCGGAAAACAATTCCTCAAGTACGGCGGCGATACCACATGCCTGGAGATCCGCACGAAAAACGACGAGATTATCGTCGTGGACGCCGGTTCGGGCATCCGGCGGCTTGGCAATCGCCTCAAGGACGAGGGGCGTTTTGAATTTCATTTTTTGATGACCCATTCCCATTGGGATCATATTCTCGGCTTTCCCTTTTTCAAGCCCCTCTACGACAAGCGAACGTTGATCCACCTGATGGGATGCCCTTTAGGCCAGGGAGATATCTACAAACTGATCGACAAGTCGATGAGCGCACCATTCTTTCCCTTAACCTTGCAGGACTTGAAGGCCCACATCGAATACACCCCCGAGTGCCGGCCGGGAGCGGTCATCGACAGCATTGAAATTTATAGCACCAACCTGAGTCATCCGAATCTGGGTTCCGGCTACAAGTTCGTGGAAGACGGGAAAAGTTTCGTATTTCTCACGGACAACGAACTGGCTTACACCCACAGGGGCGGCTGCTCCTTCGAAGAATACGCCGAATTTTCCCGCGGTGCAGACCTGCTCATCCACGACGGAGAATACACGCCCGAACAATACCGATTCACGAAAAGCTGGGGCCATTCCACTTACCTGGACGCTTCGTGCCTGGCAATCGCCGCCGAGGCAAAGCGCTTTGGTCTGTTTCATCACAACCAGGACCGGACCGACGAAGAGCAGGATGACATCGTACGCGACTGCAAGGAGTTTTTCGAAATCAGAAACGTGGATATCGAGTGCTTCGCACTCACCCAGGATTTCGAACTCGAGCTCTGATAAAATCGCTTCCGAAATATAATCGCTGCGGCGATACTTGAGCGATTATCTCTTCCAGCAAGGAGAGTCTACTTTGGCTGAACAGCTTGCCCGTTCCGGACAGGAAAACGCATCCGCCCTTCTTGAGAAAACGCTCAAATACCGGTGGCTGATTTTCTGGATCCTGGCCTTCAGCTACATCCTGGTCTATTTTCACCGGCTGTGCCCCGCAGTCGTGGCCGTGGACATGATGCAGGACCTGAAAGCCGGCGGCGCCCTGACCGGCCTGCTGGCCGCGGCCTATTTCTATCCCTACGCGATTATGCAGCTTCCGGCAGGCCTGCTGTCCGACTCCTGGGGGCCCCGTAACACGATCACCTTGTTTTTCAGTATCGCATTTGCAGGCTCACTGCTTCTCGGCTATGCACCGACCGTGGCCTGGGCCATCACGGGTCGAGCCTTGGTGGGCCTGGGGGTTGCCATGCTTTTTGTCCCCACCATGAAGGTTCTGGCAGAGTGGTTTCGTCCGCGGGAATTCGCCTACATGACCGGAATCCTCATGGCCATGGGGGGCATCGGTTCGCTGAGCGCCGCCACGCCGCTGGTCTGGCTAAGCTCCTGGCTGGGATGGCGCCATTCCTTTGCCGCCGTGGGGGGGGCAACCCTGGTGCTCGGGATATTGGTGTGGCTGTTCGTCCGGGACCGTCCGGCCGATTTAGGCTGGCCCGCTCCTGAAACGCCGGAAACCTCGACAGCCCCCGGAGCAGGCCTGCTTCAGGGAGTCGGTACGGTGCTGTCGACGCCGCGCTTCTGGCCCCTGGCCCTGTGGTTCTTCTTCAATTTCGCCATCTTCTTCAGCTTCGGCGGCCTCTGGGGCGGCCCTTACCTGATCCAGGTCTACGGCATGAGCAAGGGCCAGACCGGAGCCATCCTTTCCATGCTGGCCGTAGGCATGATCTTTGGAAGCCCGCTGCAAAGCTTCCTGTCCAACAGCGTGCTCAAGGGTCGCAAACCGGTCATCGTGCTTTCAAGCTGCATCGTGCTTTTTCTGACAGCGGCGCTGGCCTTTCGCACCGACGCGATTCCGGTGTTCGCTCTTTACCTGGTATGCCTGGGGCTGGGAATTTTTTCCAGCGCCGTGGTGGTGATCGGATTTACCGCGGCTAAAGAACTTTTCCCCGTGCGCATGGCAGGCACCGCTACGGGTCTGGTGAACCTGTTTCCCTTTGCCGGCGGGGCCGTATTTCAACCGGTGCTCGGCTGGGTGCTGGAACGCCACGGCCGGGTGGGCGACAGCTTCACTTTGGCCGGATACCGGCAGGCGATGCTGGTGTTGTTCTTCTGTGCGGTAATCGCCGCCGTGTCCGGACTGTTCATGAAGGAAACGATGCCGAAGAGATAGATGATGGGTGAATTCGTGTTTGGTGTTTGGTGTTTGGGCTTTGATTTATCAGGATCGGGCGGCGAACTGCCCGGGAAACAGCAGCAATTGAGATGAAACGCATCATCGCCCTCATTCTCCTGCTGGTTTCCGCGGCTGCAGGGACGGCGGCGGCGGAGCCGCTCGACAACGACCAATACCGAAAAGCCCGGGAAGCCATGGTGGCAAACCAGATCATGGCCCGGGGCATCTCCGATCCCCTCGTGCTGTCTGCCATGACCCGGGTCAGGCGGCATCTTTTCGTTCCGACTTCGCAAAGAACACAGGCCTATGCCGATCATCCGCTTCTAATCGGCGAGGGCCAGACCATCTCCCAGCCCTACGTCGTGGCGTTGATGACCGAGCTTCTCGAACCAGACCCAAACGACCGGGTCCTTGAAATCGGCACCGGATCCGGCTACCAGGCAGCGGTGCTGGCCCGAATCGTCAAAGAAGTCTACACCATCGAAATCGTGGCCCCTCTTTACGAAAAAGCCTCCCGGCAGCTGGAAGCCCTTGGCTATGACAACGTCCATTGCCGGCTCGGCGACGGCTACAAGGGCTGGCCGGAAGCCGCCCCCTTCGACGGCATCCTGATCACCGCGGCGGTGGACCACCCCCCGCCGGCCCTGGTCGAACAGCTCAAGGACGGCGGCCGGCTCGTGCTGCCCAGGGGCGATCCCCGGGGCATTCAGTCCCTGGAGGTGGTCACCCGCACCGGCGACACCACCCGGACCCGCAAGATCATCGATGTCCGGTTCGTTCCGATGACCGGACAAGCCCTCGAAAAATAAATGCGCTGGCGCGCATTTATAAGATGCGGCTGCGCCGCATTTTCAGATAAAGGACGGAGGTAAACGCCACTTCATGACCGGAACAACGTTTATTCGTCTATTGATTCAGCAAAAAACCTTTCGCGCTTATCCGGAATCCTCCAGCCCGGGACCGCCGGAAGCCGATGGGTATCAGCTCTCCAGCCGGCCAAAACTCGCCATCAAGGCCGCGTAAAGACGGCCGCTGATCAGGACACAAAAAAATGTCAGCGGCTAATGAGGCTCACCACAGATATGCAAGTGTTTGCGCTGCGGCCGTCTTAACGCGGCCTAACTGGCTCAAACAGTTGCCCAGCTTCCGAGTTGACACCCATCGGCCTCCGGCTCAGATTTACTGGAGTTTTATGGAGAACCGCTAAACCTTTACTTCAGGAAGGCCTGGATGATGCGGTTGACCGCTTCGTCGTAGTCGAGGCCGAGGCTCATAAGCTTCATGAGCTGGTCGTCGGCGATCTTTCCGATGGACGCCTCGTGGGTGAGTTCGGCGTCCGGGTGCAGGGCCTCCAGCGCCGGCAGGGTTTTGTTTACGGCGCGGTCCATGAGAATGGCGTCGCATTCGATGTGGCCGAAGCATCTCGCCTTGGCCACGAGATTGACCTTCAGGTCCTGCCTCGACGTTCCCTTGAGCACGGAACGCGAAACCATGTTCGCCCGGCTGCCGTCTCCTTCCAGAAAGAGCCGGTTCTCCGATGAGGCCGTCTGGTCGTCTTCGGTCATGACCCGCTCGGAAATCATCAGGGAGCTGCCGGCCGAAAGAGTCGCCTCGTTGACCCGGTGCGCTTCGTCCACACCGCCGAGCTGGGTCAGCTCCATCTCGGCTAGGGCGTTTTCTGCCATGAACACCCGGGTGGTCGGATTCAGAATGCGCTTTCCCTTTCCCGGCCCGATGGCCACGTGCTTTTCCACGTACCGGACGCGGGCGTTTTTTTCGACCCGAAACTCGTGGATCCCCTCGTGTCCCTCCGATTTGCTGCCGCCGCAGTGAATGCCGCAGCCGGCCACGATGGTCACGTCTGCGCCCTCGCCGACAATGAAGGTGTTGTAGACGACGTCGTGAAGGCCTGCCTGGCTGAGAATGACCGGGATGTGGACGGATTCGTTTACCGTTCCCGGGGCGATGCGGACCACGATGCCCTCCTGGTCGGGGTGGGCGTCGATCTCGATGTTGGCCGACACCTCCCGGCCCAGGAGTTTGCCGTTTTTACGGATGTTGTATGCCCCTTTGGGAATTCCCTCCAGGTCCGCAACCGATCGAAGCAGCTCTTTATCGATAGCATCCAGCATTGTCTTCCCCTTCGCAGATGGTCGTGTAGTTGCAGGCGCTCAGGTCGGCAAGGAGCGAATCGGCCTCCGGAAGCGCTCCTTCGTATGCAATCTTGCCGCCTTTGATCAGCAAAAGCCGGTCTGCCGCTTCGAGAAACGTCTTGTTATGGCTCACCACGATGGTCGTGGTGCCAAACGATTCCTGCTCCCGCTTGAGCAGATCCACCATCGGCTCGATGGTCCACAGATCGATGCCGGTGTCCGGTTCGTCGTAGATCGCCACCCGGGGGTTTCTGGCAATGACGGTCGCCAGTTCGATCTTTTTGATCTCCCCGCCGGAAAGTTTGGCATCCACCGGCTTGTCGAGAAAATCCAAAGAGCAGATGCCCACCCGTGCAATGATCCGGACCAGCTTTTCTTCATCGTCGGTTCCGGCGGCGATGGAAAGAAGGTCGCGGAACGTGGTCCCCTTGAATCGGGCCGAATTTTGAAAGCCGTAGGCGATTCCCGCCCGGGATCGCTCGGAAATCGAAAATTCGGTGATGTCGGTGCCGTCGAGCAGTATCTTTCCGGACTCGGCCGGCAAGATCCCCATGACCAGCTTGGCCAGGGTGGTTTTCCCGCTGCCGTTGGGTCCGGTAACGGCGTAAAAAAGCCCTTTTTCAAACCTGTAGCTGACATGGTCGATAATGGTTCTTGCCGGGGCGCCGTCATCTTCCGGCGCCGTGAACGTCAAATCCTTCAGTTCGAGCATAATCAATCCCCGTCTGTATCGGTTGTGTCGGTTTTTCCGCATCTTCCAGCTTCATTAAAAGACGGTTAGATCGCACGGCAGGATTTGTCAATACCTGCCGATTCTGTTAGTTCATGAACCGAAAGTTCCTGCGTTCGATCAACGAATCGGCAGCTCGGAGGACCCATGGTGAGCCGCGACCCCTACGCATACGGGGCAAAGTTCTACGACCGACTCATAGAGCCATTTCTTTCTTCCATCCGCCGCAAAACCATGAACCTGATTGCCGAGCAGGCCCACCGACGCCTTTCTTTCCGAATCCTCGAAGTCGCCTGCGGCACCGGCAATCAGGCACTGCACATCGCCGAGGCCGGATTACGCCCGACCGTCGTGGACAAATCGCTGCCCATGCTTTTGCAGGCGGCGCACAAACGGCGGCACCTTGCCGAAGGCGATTTTTTTCCGGCCCGGGCAGACGCCACCGCCCTGCCTTTTGCCGAGAGGGTGTTCGACGCGGTCGTTGTCCAGCTCGGACTTCATGAGATGGACGGCCCGGTCAGGGCAGCGGCCATGGGAGAAATCATCCGGGTGGCCGCAAGCGGTGCCTGCATCCTGGCCGTCGATTTTCTTCCTTCTCCCGGCTTTACCGCGGCCAACATCGCCCTGACTGCCGTGGAATTCGCAGCCGGTCCGACGCACTTTAAAAACGGGCGGGCCTTTCTGCGCGACGGGGGCATCGAGGCGCTGTTGAACGGTTTCGGTTTAAAGATCGAAGGAACCTGGAAGTTTTTCGGCGGCACCATCGGGCTGGTCTCGGCCCGGAAGCCTTAACTGCGCTAAGGCTTCCGGGCCAGTTTGCCGGTTGCCGGTTTAGCCAGTTTTGCCAGTTGTTTCGGATTTGACTCCTGAGGTACAGCAGTTTTTCACTCATCAACCTGCATAGCGCGCTGCAGGGAAAAATGAGCAACCCAACTGAACTGGCCAAACTGGCCAAACTGGCCAACTGGCCAAACTGACTTCCCCATGAAAATTCTCCTTGTCTACCCCTATTGCCTGGAAGAGCGGATCCACGAAGAAGACGTCCGGGTGCCTCCCATCGGGCTGTACAACGTGGCCGCGGCCCTTATCGAAGCAGGCCACGATGTGGTTCTGGTCAATTTCCAGGACAAAAAGGGAAGGACGGAAGACATCCGGCGGGCCATCGCCGGGCAAAAGCCGGACCTGGTCGGCATCTCGATTCTCAATGCCAACCGGTGGGGAGGGCTTGAAATCGCCCGGATCGCCAAGCAGGTCGAGCCACGGACACCCGTGGTGATGGGCGGAGTCGGGGCCACGTTTCTCTGGAAGCTGCTTCTCAGGCACTTTCCTGAAATCGATTATGTCGTGGTGGGCGAGGGGGACCACGCCTTCACGGAACTGGTTGGCCTCCTGGAAAAGGGAGATGAAAAGGGGGCGGCGGCGGTTGCGGGCATCGCCCGCCGCCAAAACGGGGCCGCGGTGTGCAATCCGCCGCCGCCGCCGATCGACGAGCTTGACACTCTTTCCGACCCGTCCCGGTATTTTACATTTTCCCACCTGGTGTCGAGCCGCGGGTGTGCGGGAAACTGCCGCTTCTGCGGCTCGCCGAAATTCTGGCAGCGCCGGGTGCGCTTTCACGGGCCCTCCTATTTCGTGGGCCAGATCGAACGGCTGCACGAAAAGGGGGTCGACTTTTTTTTCGTCTCCGACGACACCTTTACCCTGAAACCCAAGCGGGTCATCGATATCTGCCGCCGGATTCTCGACTGCGGGCTGAACGTTTCCTGGGCCGCTATCTCCCGGGTGGACCGGGTCGACGAGGAGATGCTTTTTTGGATGCGAAAAGCCGGCTGCATTCAGATCAGCTACGGCGTCGAGCACGGGTCGGAAAAGATCCGCCGCGCGCTTGGGAAACACTTCACCGACGCGCAGGTCAGGCGAGCGTTTGCCCTGACCACCGGCTACGGTATCATGGCTCGGGCCTACTTCATCTACGGCTGTCCGGGCGAAACCGACCGCACGGTGGATCAGACCATCGAGCTGATTCGCCAAATCAGGCCCCTGAGTGCGATATTCTACCTGTTGGCCTTGTTTCCGGGCACCGCCCTTTACGAGGATTACCAAAAGCGCCACGGGCTCGGCGACGAAATCTGGCTTAAAAACACCGAAGACATTCTCTACTTTGAAACCGATCCGAAATTGAGCCGGCAAAAGGTGCTCTCCTTCGGCAGACGGCTCCGCAGCACCTTTTACCGGGAACTTCCCGGATTCACCGAATCCGTCGAGCTGGTCGAAAATCCGGAGTTGGCGCCGTTCCATGCCGACTTTCTGTCGCGCCTGGGGTTGACCTTCACCCACGGGGACTACGCCGCCGTAAATGAGGTCCCGGCAAAGGAGCAAACCGCCGAGGGGCTGTTTAAAAGAGCGCTGTCCTACCACCCGGACCACCGGGCCTACCTGGGGCTGGGGATATCGGCCCAGCGGCGCCGCGACTTTACCGGCTCGATCCGGGTGCTGGCAGAGGGGATCGAGCACTTCCCGAACAGCGAAGCGCTGCACACCTGCCTGGGGATTAGCCACATGAACCTGGGGGATTTTCGAAGCGCCCTGGACTGCTTTTCCCCGTTTGCCGGCAGCGCCCAGGCGGACGGATACATCGAGGAATGTCGCAAGAGGCTATAGCTGAGAATGTTGGGCTTGACAAGTTCAGCCCAACCTGCGCACTCATATGCCTAAAATCGCGGCTTTTTTTAAACTTCGAAGTGGACAAGACCCGGCAGGCAGCCATTTTCCGGATACTTTCGGCAAAGTCGATTCTATCGACTCCGGAGAAATGAGATGAAAACAATTCATTGGCTTGTCTTGGGCATTTTGATCTGCGCGCTGCCACACAGCGCCGGCGCGGCGACCATCGATCGTTTCACCCTCGGCGGTTCATCGACCTACAGCGTCGGCGATCAATTTTATCTTTTTGGAACCGCCGAGGAATATTTCCTCAGCGACGGCACCAGTTGGAGTTCAGGAGCCGGCAGCAAATTTGCCGCAAAGGGCGTGCTGCAATCGATAGAGATTAAGGGCGATGTAATCAAATACACCTTCATGCCACCGGACGATGGAATCCTATTTCGCCAAACCGATTACGATGCGGGGGGTCATTCGGCGCAGGGCGAACTGGGCGCCGCCGAATCTCTTATCATACTGGAGGCCGCGGCCAATGCCACAACCGGCATGATGACCGGATATGTAAAGATCGTTTCCAATGAAGAAACCTATTATGGGGAGCCAAGGTTCAATTATTTCAGCGCCGGTGTCGGGGAGCTGGTCAAATACCGGATCACATGCACCCTCAGCGGAGCTGTTTGGACGGAAAACACGTTTGAGAGCAGCTTTAGCTACAGTTTGAACGGGGTTGTCGATTTTACCCGCACCGGCAGGGGCGACGTCAACAGAGATGGGGACATCGACGTGCAAGACGCGGCAGCGGCGATGCAGCTCGTTTCAGACAATTTACCCAACACCCCGGTGTATGTCTCCGGAGATGTCAATGACGACGGAAAAATAGGCGCTGCCGAGGCGATTTATGCCCTTCGATGGGCCGCCGGGCTTTATAACCGAGCGCCTGTGCTGGCGGGTATCGGCGCTAAATCCGTCGATGAAAATTCGCCCCTGGTATTTACGGTATCTGCTGCGGATCCAGACCTTGATGCCTTGTCGTACACGGCATCCGGTCTTCCTCCAGGCGCCTCATTCGACCCGGATGGCAAAGAGTTCTCATGGACCCCGACCTACGCGCAAAGCGGCGCCTATGCCGTTACTTTTGTTGTCGAAGACCGCTACGGCGCATCCGATTTTGAGACCGTAACGATTACGGTAAATGACGTACCCGTGTTTTCGTCCCCCGACTACTTTCCGCTGACCGTCGGGAACTGGTGGGGTTACAAGGAGGATTCGACCGGAGTGATCCGTCGCACATCCGTTGAGGAAACCAAAAGAATCGGGTCGGTCCTCGCCCAGGTTTTGCAATACCCGGACGGTAGCAAGGAATATTATACATCGGACGACGAGGGGCTGATGCTTTATGGGGAGTACGCCATTTCAGACGAGTATACCGGGGAGGTCATTTTTGACGATCCGATTCTGCTGATGCCCAACCA
>Ga0272443_10002337_pt1 | contig 24485 bp, 42 predicted proteins | sample SSMAcet12_FD_193581 | JGI IMG/M metagenome (GOLD analysis project Ga0272443, IMG submission 193581) | Marine sediment archaeal communities from Little Sippewissett salt marsh, Falmouth, MA, United States - SSM-Acet-12 | ecosystem: Environmental > Aquatic > Marine > Wetlands > Sediment ...
TCTTTGTTTAACTTTAAGTTTAGGCATAGGTTCTCCACTACCAACATATTTTTTCCAATAATCAACATCACCAGCAATGAACTTTTCTTCTTCTACTCCAACATATTTAACAGGTCGTCTTAACTCTTCTTTTAATCCGAATTGCTTTAATGATGCCTCTTTTCCATATCTTCCTCCAGGTGTAAAATCTCTGAATTTATTAACAGTAGTTCTTTTGCCAAATGGAGAAACTCTTTCTAATTTAGAATAATAATAACCTTCTGATGGCACACCACCTTTTGATACTGTATAATATCCTCTTGGATGTTCTATTGCGTGTTTTAATTTTGAACCAAATCTTTTAACAGATTTTGTAAATTGACCTGTAGGTTTATAAGTTGCACCAGCACTAAACATTCCAAGTTGAAAACCTGTTCGTGCGCCTCTTTGTAATGATTGAATCCATTGTTCTCTACTTATTTCACCTTTTTGATATCGTGCTGTTTGCGCACCCATTTCAGCGGCACTTGGTGCCATAAAGATAGTTGTCATTCCATATGGAGTGCCAACTCTTCTGCCAATGCCGAAACCAACTTTTCTTATGTTAGCAGGAGTAACACCAACTTTTGATAATTTAGATACAACAGTAGGCAATTTCTTTGATATGGTTTTTGTTACACCTGATGATACTTTACTTAAACCTTTTGCTATTCTTCCCCCAGCAGCACCAATTTTAGAACCGGCGGCACTAAAACCTGCGCCTATTGCTAATGGATAAACAACATCTGTCATAGCAGGTGTAGTAGCAATTTCACCTACATAACCTCCCCAATCGCCTGTTTTATGACCTCTTGTGGCAGCTTCAGATATTCTATAACCTGCTTCATATAATTGAGGTTCAAGTTGTGCTCTGTATTCTTTTACATAATCACCAGATTCGATTGCAGGTGGTATTGCAGATGCAGCAGACCATATCGTTCTAGGCCATTGAGTTCCTCCAACAACAAATGCCTTTGATAATTGTGCTGGTGTAATTGCTTCTTCTTGACCAAGTGTTTTACCAATAATTATAGAAGCGCCTACTTCAAGTGGTCGCAACCATTCAGGCAAAACATATGTTTTTCCAAGTCGTTCCCACTCTTCTTTATCAGCTGCTTTATAACTAACTGTGGGTTTAAAGATTGATGATAAATCTTTCCCTTTAGTATCAATATTCAATACTACTGCTCTTCTATCAGGATGATAATTCTTGTAAGTTTGAAAATCAACAAAAGAACCTTCTTTTGAAAGATTAATATCAGAATATTCTTCTGGTGTAAGATTATTAGAAATCCATTTTTTAGCATCTTGTCTTTTATTTGTACCAGTAAGTATCTCTTTAACTTGTTTTGTTGCTGATCCTTTATAATAACCCTTATCAGCATAACTCTTTATCAAATTATAAGTTTGTGTATAATTAGCAATATCTTGTGCTATTATTGGGTTCAAAAATATCTTTTTACTTTCACCAGCAGGGTAAGGTGTATTTGGATTATAACCTAACCATTTTATAAGTGTATCTTCATTTGCTTTTGATAATTTTTCATTTAACTTTTTAGTTAATAAATCTGTTGCTTTTTCATTTGATATATTATTTGATATAACAGATTTCATTATTCTTTCATATTCGATACCCATACCAAGTATATCCTCTCCATCAGCACTCTTGTAAAAATCAGGTAATGTTGGTATGATTGCTTTCTTTCCTTCTGGTGTTGTTATAGTTCTTGAAGTTACAGCTGTTCTTATAGATGAGGGTAATGAAGATATCATTTTTTGTTGTTTTGCTTCTTCTACTTCTCTTAATTTTTCAGCTTGTATCTTTGGAATACTTTCATAGTATTCTGGTATCTTTTCATAAGGTTGTTCAGATGCTTTAAAAGTTTTATATGGCAACCCTGCTTCTGGTGCACCTATAGTAACTTCACCAACGCTTTCATAAGTTTCAGGTGTAAAACCAGCGGCAACTAAACGAGTTGTTGTAGATGGTTCTTCTATTTCATCTAATCTTTCTTCAGCTAATCTCGTTTCTGCTTTTCTAGCAACATCATATATAGGAGAATATGTTGGTACTCCTGATACTGATTTTCCTTCTACTACACCTGTAAGTGTTTCCCAAGTATCAACTTCTTTTTTAGCTGTAGTTACTTTCTTATATTTTTGTCTATCTTTTAATAACTTTGATTTTTTCTTTTTCCAAAAATCTATTGTGTTACCAAGTGCTTTTTTTATGCTTTCATTAGGTGCAGCTTTTTGCATCTTCTGCAAATTATTTATTCTTTTATTTACATCGCTTATTTCATTAGTAATTTCTATGTATTTTTTAGAAGATGTATCAACTACCTTTTTTGTAACAGCTTTATATTTTGGTTCTCCTTTAATCTTTTTTAAAAATTCATAACCTTTAGGGGTTTTCTTTATCTCATACCCTTCTTTTTCATACTTTTCTATTGCTTCTAATTGTTCTTTTAAACTTTTTCCTTCTTCTGATATTTCTGATAAAGCTTTTTGTCTAGATATTTCTTGTCTCTTTGCTGATTCTCTATACCGTGGGCTTGCTCTAATTGCTTCTCGTTGTCTTATTCTTTCAGGAACAGATAACTTTTGCTCTCTTAACTGTTTTTTAGCTTGTTCTATCTTTTGCTGTTGAGAACTAATTTCAGAATAGGCTTCTTTATACCCTGTATTACTCAAAAATCAACACCTTACCTGCCGTATTATATATTGTAATAAGGTGTATAAATAATTTTCTATTAATTATTAAAAAATAAGGAAAAGAAAGAACTAATCTTTCTTAGTTTCTGTTTTTACTTTCTCAACATATTTGTTAAGACCATCTACAAACTTAACAAGATCATCTTTTGTTTTGATTTGTTTTGTTTTGTTTGCATCTTTTCCAACAGCAACCCAAACTGATATACCGTAATTGGTATCACGAATGTAACAAATGTTTTTCTTAAATTTAATAGCATTAGTACCTTTTAGTGATACTAATTTTAATTCGCTACCATCTATTTGTTTTTTGAAATCCTCTACAGTTGGATTTTTTTGCTTTTTTACTTCCTTCTGCTCTTTTTTATCATTTTCGCTCATAATTCATCAATGGTATATCAAACCATACCTTTTTAAAGTTTTTGCCTTTTTCCATACTTTTTGTGTAATAAATGCAAATTTGTAGTTGGTTCTAGATTATATTTATCATAACATAATCTACAAGTATAACCTTTTTTAGTTACATACATACTGAATTTATCAAATCTTTTTCTACAAATCTGGCACATCTTTTTTTCTATTACTACACCTTCTTTTTAGTAAACAATAAATGAATACAGGAAAAAATAGAATATTTATTATGATACAAAAAATTAAAGAGAAAAAAAACTTAATCTCATTTTTAAGCATTCATAACAACCTTCAAAGCAACACCATAATACCAACCCTGAAAGATACCATATAATGCATAATACAATAGATATCTTCTTTTAATTTTTGATTTGTATGATTCTATTATCAGCTTTAAAATTTTTATTTTCATAGAAAGAAAAATTTACACTTCCTTGATATTCTACTCCACCAAAAAATCCGCTTATGCCTGTTATAGCAAGTAAGCTGAATAGTATAACCATTGTTATTACCAGCGTTTTCTTCTTTACTTTATATCTTTTCATTTTTCTCTCCTTTTATTATATGTAATAAATTTTCTATTTTTTAATCTTTCTTTGGATGAAGCGTAAAACGAATTCTTCGATATTTTATATAGAAAAACCCTCCAATAATCAAAAGAGCAAATTCAATATAATGTTCAAAGAACATATTACTATCTAAAATTATTCTATATATTCCTGTTTTGAGACCACTATATGTCAAGAGAATATAGAATAAAATTAAAGTAGATATACTGCTTAAAGCTATTGCTTCACCTAATGATTTATTCCATTTCATTTTTTCCCTCCTATTTTTTATGCATCCATTCACTAAATAAAGAAAATTTAGTTTCTAAAAAGAAAATTGTAAAACCAATTGATATCATTATAAAAGGAATTATGTAATCATACCAATGATTTATTTTACCAAATAATAAAGAGAGAATACCTGTAATAAAAACAAATAAGTATATCCACATTAAATAGATATGCGTTATTTGTTTCGTATTCAATCATTCACCTCTTTATCTCTACTATCATATCCGCAAGCAGGACATTCATACCATATGTTTGTAAACTTACGTTTCATATAGTATCTATCGCTTCCACATTTTGGACATTTATATTTATCCATTATATCAACAACCTAAATAATTCATCCACACATACTCCAATAAAGAATAAAGTTAAACTATATATAAAGAAATCTCTTTTTGATGATACATATATTTCTTTCTTTTTATTCATATACCCTCCAACAAATCTTCAAAGAATGCCTCTTCAAATATCTTGTTTTCAATATCATTCATTGTGTTATTTACAGAATGTATATCTCTAATTCTTGAAGTAACGAGTGATATTTTGATAATATCAAGGACAGTATCGAGTTCAGATGGATCTACTGAACCGGCAATAATCATTCATTCATCTCCTTTGATATTAATTCAAACCCACAGTTGCGGCAATATACTCTTTCTGGATCGTTTTCAACACCACATTCTTTACATATCATTTTAGTCATCCTCTAAAACCCATTTTAATATTTTTGATTGTGCTTTAAAATATAATTCTCTTTCATAATAAGAAACATCCATTTTTGTTTTTATTTCTTCTAATTTTGTTCTTATTTCTTTTTCAGATTTCATTTTTTAGTCCTCCTCAAGTTCTTTAAATACTCTTAATGCAAATTTTAAACCATTGATATAATCTGACCAACTTTCCGAAGATTTATTGGCTATTTCTTTATCTTGTTTATCTTTCGCCTGTATATATGCAAGTCTTTGTTTATTGAATGATTTTATTGCTTCGTCAAGTTTTTTTTCCAATCTATTTCTTCTTCTTTTGTATAAACTATCTTCCATCTTTTAGTCCTCCTTACTATCACAATATGTTTTAAAATCCGTATCTGGCACACCTTTTGATAAATATCTAACACATCTATTATGATATGCATGTTCACAGGGTTTTCCGAAATAAGGACATTTATAACTAAGTTTCAAACCCATTTTTAATCCCCCTTCATATTCTGTTTTATTAAACCACTCGCTTGAATTAATGCAGTATATTTCCTAACATCTTTCTGTTTATGTATAATGATTAATTCTACCCAATGGTTTTCTAACTTAGTTATTCTCATCTTTTAGTCCTCCAAATCCTCAATGTAATCCACACCACCAAGTTCTTTTATTTTCTCCCTAACTTCATTTAAAGACTTCGTGTCCTTTCTTTCCCAAGCAACATTCAACTTGCTGTATTCCCTTCTAAGAATATCATCCTCAGCAAACTCAGGTCTGACTTTATATAGTATATCCATAAAAGCCCTATTTGGTGCCTTGGTCTCTCTTAATTGCCATCTCTCAGTAATCATCTGAGGCCAAAGATTCAATCTTGCCATTTCTTCAGCAACCACAGTTCTTTGAGTCATGACTGACGAACGTTTATTAAATAACTTAGACTTCACAGCTCTCAATAATTTGAAATATCCTCCTATATCCATCTGTTTATATCTCAACCTTATTGGATTTGCTCTAAGCATCTTATGAACTCCGAGCAATGTCCTACAATAATCTTCTTCAATAACAACTTTCATTTCATCGGGCTCATCCAGAACAGCTTTAATCCTATCCAATATTTGACGAGCATGGTCCGTTGCCCCCTTCTTTTCCTTCTCCTCAAGTTCACATATGAGACAATCAAGCTCATCATCAACTGTCACTTCTTCTGGGAAGCCCATCAATTCTTGCTCAAAATCTGTTGTTGCAAATGTTACTTTCATTCTATTCCTCCTTATGGTAAATTCCTTATCTCCTTTAAATGACATTCTTCACAAAGACCATAATATCTTTTGTCTTGTATTTCATTTCCACATCTCCTACAAGTATCTTTCATCTTTTAGTCCTCCTCTCTATCAGTTTCATAATCTACATTTATTGAATTACATTTTGGACATCTTAATTCCTTATCTTGAGATATAGGATAATTTCTTGCAAAAGGTTGTCTACAATCTGCACATCTTAATTTAACTTGCATTTTTTAATCCTCCACGAAACTTAAAACTGAATCATTCATAGGTATCTCGATTTTTGTAACTCCATTATCTGCTGTAAATTGTTTTATTATAAAACATGCGTCTGGTTGACCTTGATTAATAGATGATACTCTTAAAACATTTGAAAAAGTTTGGACATATTCTTGTGATTTTCTAAAAAAACCAACTTTCATCATTTTTACCAACCCTCTAATTCTCTCAATTCTTTTACAGTCCAAAGTTTATCTGGGTTTCTGCGTAACTCTTGTATAACTCTATCATCTTTAACTTTCATATCTTTTACTTCAACAGGTCGTAAAACTATTTCATCATCTGATTGTATAATCTTGATAAAATCATCACTATCTTTCTCGTAATATTCAGTCATTTTAATTCACCTTTGTTTTTTTGGTTCTGTTATCAGGGAAAACAATGTTTTTAACATATTCATTTATTTTATGATATGTATAAACATCTAATTCATCAGCATTCAATCTTGCGATTAGGGATAATCTCAAAGTAAACGATTCTGTAAAAACTAATTTAGTTAGAGATTTCCCAAAAATTTCTTTCGATACGGCGTCTGCGTATTCTTTAATTTCTTTTTCAGAGATTTGCATTTTTCTTATCACCATATTCAGTATCGTTTTTGCCTTTATAAACTTTTTGGTATTTTCCATACTTCATATATTTTTCAACAGTAACAATGTTTTCAAGTTTACCGTATGCTATGCCGTGGTATTTTCCTCCACAACTACAGCGGCATTTTGAATTTGGATTAGCTCTTTCGCATCTTTTGTTATGAACCATTATTCAATTACATCCTTAAAACAATGTTTAAATAAATAATCATTCCAACTTTCGCTTTGATTAAGCCATTCTTTGGTTAAATCTGAATCTGGAAAATCTTTTTCAAATTGAAACATATCATTTTTATACTTATTATATAACTTAATACGCTCAGCAAAGGAGTTGAAAGCATCTTCAATACCACCAATATATCCATCATCTGTTACTTTATGAAGTAATTCTTCTTTTGTTTTGAATTTCATTCAATCACACATTTTTTATTTTCCTCTATGTATTTTTTGTAGACGCAAGCTTTAGAATCAAGACTTGCTCTTTTATTTTTTGGGTAGAAAGGTCTTAGTGCATCTACTAGGTCTTTGCTTTCCCAATTAGGATTTTTTATGACCTCTTTAGCTTTATCTAAAGGTTTTTCGTAGACCCTCTGGGTTCCGTGATATCCTACAATCTTCCCTTTATCATTATCACATATCATTCTATCCATTGATACAAAAATTCTATCAGCATATTTGATTTTAGTTATTATTCCATCTATAACTTCGATTAGTTCTGCTTCAAGTATTATAGTCATTATTTACACCATATTACAATTTGCCTTCTATCACCATCAATGTATCCATTGTTTTTTGATAAGATATCACTTATATCTTTTATTTGGACAAACTCGTTACCATTGATATCAACAGCATCTAAATCAATTGTAAGTGCTCTTGGCACTATTGATACTATAAATCCCATTACACCACCTCTATGTTACTTGGCTCTTTTACCTTATATCTTTTTATTCTTGTAGTTTCAACTTTAAGTAACATAATAACTATTTCAAACATCAAAGCAGTTTCTAAAGAATTTTGTTTATCAATCTTATTAGTTATAAATTCAATAAGTTCGCTACGGTGAAAACCATCTTCGTTATCTACATAAAACATAATTTCTTTTAAATCTTTATAAACTAATCTAGCTGTAGATTTGTCAACACCTATTGCTTCCCAGAAATTTTTATTTTTATGATCAAATTTCATTTACTTCCTCATAATTTTTTGTAAACGATATGTCCTTCATCATTGAATACTATTTCTATCTTATTATTGTTTCTTAATTTGATTAGCTCTATTCTTACTTTTTGATTATCTAAATCAAGTCTTTTACATAATTCTTCTATAGTAAAATTGCCGTTTTCTAATGCTTCTAATACTTTGATATCATTTTCTTCTTTTTTTTCAACTTTGTTAAGTGAAAAGTAAACGGGTGTTCCGAATTCATTTATTCTGTATTTAACTATTCCCTCATCTTGTAAGTATCTTAAAATAGCACCAACTCGGTGTTTTGGTATCTTAGCTCTGTTTCTTATTGCTTGCGATGTTGGATGATAATTGAATTCAACTGTATTGATAGATCGTAAAACTTTGTTGTATTCATCTTTTTTAATATAAGTTTGATATGTATCACAATAACCCACGGCGTTAGATGGTAAAGGTCTTTTATGATTTTTTCTTTTGATTGTTTTTTTAAGTTTTAAATCTATATTTTCATCACTATGTTTTTTTATCCATCTTGCATATGTTCTTACCATACCTTTTTTTGTGTTGTTTTTATATGTCGGAAAAAATTTATGTATCACCATTCTTGGGCTTCTGCCATTTTTAACTGCTTCTTTGAATTCTTTTAAAACAGTATCAATGATAGGTGTTTTACCTTCGTGACCGATTACTTTTCCGGGGTATCTATTGTTTCTTCTACTTTCACCTTTTTTGCCTACAATGTTTTTAAAGTTATCTGGTTCATTATCTTGAAGATATCTTCTGTAAGCCCAAGAGTATTTTGATAATGTTTTTTCATCAGTAAAATTTGGATATTCTTCTCTTATTATATTTTTGATATTAGTATGTTTATCTTCTAAAAGAGCTTTTCTTATTCTTTCTAAAACATCAGGAAGTACCTTTACACCGCCAATAATATCTTTATATGATTGCTTTGGTTTATTCGTTTTTTTATATGATCTTTGATATTTTTTTATACAGTCTTTACATTGATTATGATAACCATCTTTGTTTTTTTTTCTTTCATAAAATTCACTCAAAGGTTTAGTTTCACCACATTTAGTGCATTTTTTATATTCGTTTTGGTGTTCTTGAAAATCAGCTTCTTCAGCTTTTTCAATATCTTCTTCAGTAAATTCAACAGGTTGTTCTCTATAAATTGATATATCATCTTTTACAAGGTTATAAACAGTACCATTAATTGCTATCTTTGTGATTTCTCCATCCTTCAGCTCCCAGATTTTTACAGAAATAATAATTTCACTCATTTTTCATCAACAACAAATCAATTAAACCTTATATAAAGATTTTGTAATTATCCATACTATATAGAATTTCTAAAATGTTTTAGATATGTTATGCCTATAATAGCGGCGCCTATAAATGATAATATCGTCCAGAACAGAAAAACATTATTCCATCCACCAGATGTATCTAATACCAAGAAAGGCACTATCAATCCTATAGCAACGGTACCAACATATCCCATTCCATCTATGAAACCTGTTGATGATGCAACAACGTGATCATCTATGAATCTTGAGGGAAGTGTAGTAACAAGGAATACATGAGAACCGTATAAGAAGAAACTTCCTAACAACAGTAATGTTGTAGTTGTAAATCCATCTGAATAGGGAAACAAGAACCAAGTTATACCCATTAATGATAGAAACAAAACACTTGTTAAATCTTTCTTCCAAGGAAGTTTCAAATATATTAATGTGCCTATTATACCGGCTATTGGAATGAGAAATACTTTCAATCCAACCTGCCCCATATCTCCAACAGTAAAGTTTCCTGCAACAAAGAAATAAAGAGGTATCCAAGTTAGAACACCGTATCTAACCATATTAAGAAACAACAATCCAACACCACTCATAATTATAGGCATTGTAAGAGTTTTCTTTACCTGCGCTTTAACTGCTTGTTTAGGTTTAAAATCAATATTAGGTTTTGATAAATAGAGTAATACTCCTCTTCCTATTAGAAAAGCACTTGATATCCAAAATCCATATTGCCAACCCCAAGCACCAACTGCAAATGCTGTAATTAATACAGTAATAGCACTACCAAATTGATATGAACAACCCATAATCGTTGCAGATTTTTCCCTTTTCTCATTTGTTTTCCAAAGATGTGCATTAGCTCTTACAACAGATGACCAAGGCATTGATTGAAAGAAACCATCAAATCCTTCTAATACTGTTAGAGCAATAAAAAACCCTGCTGTAAAACCCATAGTTAAGTTTGCTATACCAGAAAGGCACAATCCTACTGCAATATATACATATGGATTGAATCTTTCAGATACTTGTCCGTGTATAAATTGTCCTATGGCATAAGTCAACATAAACAAAGTTGAGATTATACCTACATTATACATATTCAGGTCGCTGTATGTTGCTAACAATGCGGGAATAACTATTCCGAGATTAACCTTACCGAAATAGCTAAATGCATATGTTGACCAAAGATTCCAAAACTGCATTCTACTTCTTACTTTATTTTCACTCATGTTTTTCGCCTCTTGCAAGGAGTCAATGTCTCCTTTAATCATTCTCTAATATTTTCTTTTTTATATTAGTAGAACTCTGATAGGGGTAATACGGTACCATTATAACTGTGCCGCCATATGATTCAACAAAATCTTTTACTTCTTTTACATCATCTTCTGAATGACTACTTGATTCAAATACAACATCGGGTCTAATAGATTTGATATTCTTCATTGGAGAATAAGTATCCTGTGAAACAACCATATCATTATAACGTATTGCACAAGCAAGGTTGTATCGTTCATCAAATGATAGAATTGGTTTCTTGGGTTTCTTTTCTAATACAGCTTCTTTCGTGAGTATTCCAACTATTGATATTCCATCTTGACCAGCTACAGATTTTGCATTTTTCATATGATTTAAATGTCCTCTATGCACTATATCAAGTACATAATAACTATATACTTTTCTCATAAATATCCCTCAAATTTCTTATTTTACCACTTAGAGTTTTTCTATAACTATCTTCATCAAAATGCTGGGTTGATATCTCTATTATCTTGCTATCTTCTAAACCTGTAAATCTATGATATGTATCAGGTTTTATTCTAACTGTTTCACCTGCTTTCATGGTATTCTTTATATTTTCAACTTCCATTAATACTGTGCCTTCAAGAATATAAAATGTTTCATCTTTAAGCTTATGTTTGTGTATAGAACATTGATATCCTTTTTTAAGATTCAATATTTTACCACAGTATAATTCATTGTTTGCAATCCATAATTCTGATCCCCATACTTTTTCTACATATTTAGTCACTTGTAGCAACTCCATAGAAAGCACAATATGAACAAAGAGATATCTTATCACGCCTTTGTTCTATGTGTGCTTGAATCCATTTCTTTCTTTCTAATCCATTCCAGATATCTATCAAAGGTGTTATGTTGGCATTTCCTATAACGCCAAGACGTTTTGGATCAAATCTTACACAAGGTGATACAAAACCATATCTATCAATTACTAAATGAGTAAGCAAATCTAAACATAAACCGTGTTCTGGTATCGTGGGTGTATTTCTGTAATTGAAGCTACCCATAGGACTATGAATAGTTCTGTTTGCTATAAGTCCGGGTAACTTTTCCCATCTTTCTCTTTTGTCAACTTTACCTAACAAACGGTATACAATATTTGGTTTCTTATCTTTTTTTAAATCTAAAAATTGTTTAACAATTTCATATTGTTCATCGCCTTCAGTATCGTTTTCTATAACTGATATAGTTAAAGATTCAAGATTACCTATTATCTCATCTGATTTTTTAACTAATAGTTTTCCATTAGTATCAAAGTGCCTTATCTGTTTTTGGAATAACTGAAGAGCTAAATCAAGTTTAGGATACAATGTTGGCTCACCATTATTATGCAAAGAAACAATAATATCATTAGGAAGTTGCTTGGATATTTTTTTAACAAGATTGATATCCATATCGCCCCATTTTGATAACTCAGGATAATCTCTTTCGATTTTTCTACGACCACACATCCAACATTTCTTATTGCAACGAGAAGTAAGTTCTATATTTACTACAAATAAACCATTAAACATTTCTTAACACCTATTACTTATTTTTATTCCGAGATATGATAACTTTTTTTTAACTTCTTTATCATAAAGAAGAGAAAAACCATATCTGTTATAGTTTTCAACATCTTCTCCATTAATATCTTTAATATTTTTAGGATTTATATCTCTTTCTTTTTTTGCCTCAATTATTAATGAGGTAAGAGGATCTCTATCGAATCCTGTAACTTTAAAATTGATATTGTATTTTCCATCTTTATATTCGTGAATCAGATTATTATCTTTATAGAATTTTTTATTTAAATTTTGCCATTTATTTTCAAATCCAACTACTCTTAATGGTTCTTTTAACTCTTCAATATTAGATTCACAAAATTTTTTTTGTTCAATTGATCCAAAGCCACATTGTTCTAACAATATTTTTAGCATTTCAAAATCATAACAATATAAATGTGCGTAACCTCCAATAAATTCACTCATATTTCTATTTAAAAGAATAGTATCTTGTCCTGGAGATATAATGAAGTTCATAAAAATTCCACCTAAACCTAAATCTTTTCTTACATTTTCATCTTCTTTTAATGCTTCTTTAAAAATATCTTCATCTTCTTCTACATATGCCTTGGCTATTTTTTTCAAATCAGGAGTAAGAATTCTTATAGTACCTCCTATTTCAAGAACTCTTGATAATTCTAATATTGTTTTTTGTATTTTATAGTGAGGAATATGTTCAAACATATGCGATGTGAAAATTATTGAACAACTATTATCTTCAAGATTTATATTAGTTGCATCTCCTTTCACAAATCCCGGACGGTTTTTTGTTATTTTATGATCTACTACTGTCCATCCTTCTTTTTCCCATATTGGTGAAGCACCTACATTCAATTTTATTCCCTTTTTTTTCTTATCCAAGATACCAATTCCTCCATTGATTGTAAATATCAACTCCCACTTCATTTGAAAAAGCAATCATCAACTTATCAAAAATTTTATGTCCTTTATCTTTGTTTAATTGATATATGTTTCCTTTATGTATAAATGTATATGATGGAAGGATACCAGAAAATGTGCTAGTATATAATATACAATCACAATCAATTAAATCATAAGGTGTATATGATCCTTTCTTAAAATTCAATTCTACTTTATTTGATATTCTTTCTATAAATTTCATAGTGCAACCTTCAAGCATATCTTTACTATCAGGAAAATATAAATTATTATTTTTTATAAATCCTACATTTGAACCGCTACTTTCTGCAATATAACCAAATTCATCAAGTAGAATAGGATAAGCATTATCACTATATTTTTTTGCTTCAACATCTGCTAATCCATAGTGCAATCTACTACAGGATTTTATCTTTGAATCGAGAAAACGAAAAGGAATTTGTTGTTGATTTGTTATTACTGATGTCAATCCATTTCGTATGTATGGATATATATGTTTTGCATATCTTGAAGTAGTTGTAGTATTGATAGTTAATATCGTTTGGGTTTTTCCCATATCATCATAAATTTTAAAAAATCCTGGGCTAACAAATATCATAAAACGATATTCATCATCTTCAAAGAATTCTTTATTATGGTTCATCACTTCTTTAACTTTTTTAATTAAATCATATTTTTCTATACCTATATCAATATCTACAAGTTTAGCGCTTTTGTATAATCTATTAATATGACAATCAAGCATATGTAATTTATGATCGTATGTTCTGAATGCATCAAATACAGCATAGCCAAAGAAGAAGTGGGCATCCCATAGTTTTGTTCCTATCTTAGAGTTTGGTATCCATTCTCCATTTTGCCAACTTTCTATTTCTTTCATATATTACCTCTTTTATTTCATATTAAGATATTTCATAATAGCTTCAACAATTACAAAATCTAATTCAGTATCAATTTCATGATTGTATATTTCAGGTATTTCAAATCTGTAATATTTTTCACCATAAGATTTACCAGATTTTATGACACTTGATTTATGAATCTCAACACATCCATCTCCTTGAAACCACCCTTTCAACAGTTGAGAAGCTGTATCAGGGTGTGTGAACCATTCATATTCTTTATTGATAAAGCCGGTCATAAGAGAATCTGCTTTTTGATACTCGAATTCTTCTATTGCTTCATCTATAATATTATTGACTCGAATGGGAGAAGTTGGTCGAAGTATAACTACATTTTCTGCATCTATATTTTCCAACACGTTTTTTATAACACTTGTTAATGATACATCATCTTCTGATAACTCTTTAGGTCTATGTATAACATCAATGCCATAAAGTTCAGAAAAATGTCTTATCGTTCCATCTTCTGTAGAAACAACAAGTTTATCAATTTTCTTCGATTTCATACCAGCAGCAATACTCCAATATATCAATGGATGATATAATATAGGTATAACATTTTTTCTATACACTCTTTTGCTTCCACCACGTGCTGGAATTACGCCAAGATATTTCATTTAACCCTTCTCAATTTTTCAATTATAGGTTTTTCGCTTTCATAAACTTTCTTAACACCATCGCCTAGTATTATTGTGAGATCTCTTATATGTGATACAAGCATATCCAATCCTTTTCTCTCTAAACTTGCAGCTTGATCACTACCATACATTGCACGATCTAGAGTAATGTGCCTTTCTATAACTTTTCCACCAAGAACAGCTGCGACAACGCTATAAAAAACTCCTACTTCATGCCCACTATAGCCAATGGGATACTGATATCGTTGTTTTAGGGTTTCTATAACCTTTAGATTTAATTCTTCTATCTTACATGGATATGTTGAAGTACAATGTAGAATAATTATATCATGTGTATATTCTTCAAGTTTTTTTATAGCATGATCAATTTGTTTGATAGTAGACATTCCTGTAGATAAAATAATTGGCTTTCCTTTAGAAGCAGTATAACAAAGTAATTTATCATCAGTAAGAGAAGCAGAAGCTATTTTATAACAAGGAGGATTATATTGGTCAATAAAATCAACAGATTTCTTATCCCAACAGGAAGCAAACCATATGATATCCTTTTGTTTACAATATCTGTCTATTTCATCATATTCCTCTTTACCGAACTCTAAACCGTATTTTTGTTCACGATTTGTTGTTCCCCAAGGTGATTCTCTTGGTTTATCAAGTTCTTCTTTAGTATAAACATCTTCTACTGTACGTTTTTGGAATTTAACTGCATCACAACCATAATTTTTAGCCATATCTATAAGTTTTTTAGCTATATTGATATCGCCATTATGATTTATTCCTATTTCTGCTGTTATAAATACATCAGCACCTATATTTTTATTACCTATTTTCATAATATCACCTTAATTTTTCTATGCTATGTTTGTGAAAGCATCTATAAAGATGTGCACCGTAACTGATGCACACAACCCACACAAGAATGAAAATCGGAATATGTAAGGGTCGTAACATTTGGGTTTGTTGTATGATAAAATGATCCAAATCAATGAGAACACTAACCAACCCGAAACTGCAGAAGATAAGAAGTGTGTACTTTCGCATCTTATAATCTGCGCCATAAAAGAGTTGTCTTGATATAACTCTAATGATTCTGTAATAGTTCGTTTTGGTGATCCGATAAATTCTTGCTTTAATATTTCTATTAACCATTTTATCATCTTAACATCCTATATTATTAAATCATCTAGTTCTTGAATCGTTTTAGGCATAAATATTTCTTCATTTGAAAAACGGGTTATCCAATAATTCTTTAACTTTTCATTATCCCATTTGAATAGATTGATTAAAGATATCACCTTTGCATTTGTATATTTCTTTGCTCTAACTAGAACTGTAGAATAATAACCTATTACATATTTCCATTCATGAAAAAGCATTGTTTCAAAGATTATATCTGGATCAATCTTCTTAGCTTTTTGCATATTTCCATATATTTCTCTATCTCTTGGATGAGTTTTTATTACATAAGAATAAGGATATTTCTTATCTAATATTTCTTTTAATATATTTGTTATTTTAGTAACTGATTTGGTATCTACACCTGCACCTTCTAATTTTCCATTACAAGCAAAAATAATATTCATATTATTATATTCTTTTGTTCTAAATCTATCTGGTATATTTTTCAATTCAATATCGTTTAATTCTATTGTTTCATGTTCTATTTTATCAACAAGAAACTGGCAAATAGGTAAACCACCAGCTTTCCTTGTTATTACATTTGGAACTCCTAATGCATATCTTATATATTTTTGCAAAATATATGACTGGATATCTGCTGATGGTTCATATTCAAATCCTTTTTTTGACTTTACTATTATAATTTTATTACCATTCTTTCTTAATTCATTTATATAGTAGAAATAAGTAATGGACCATGTAGTAAAAAAAACAAAAACATTCTCATCTTTATATGATAAAAAAAGTTTTATAAATTCTTTTTTTGCTTTTCTAGTATTTGATAATATCTTGTATTTTGTTTCTGCTGTTATAAGATTTGGATGGACTGATGGTATAATAACATTTGAATCAGAATAGTATTTCTTGAAAAATTTTTCAAGTTCTAAAGGGGCAACAAAAGTGATATCATTTAATTTTCTTTCTTCAATAAATGGTATAACACTATCAAATAATTGTACTGGAGAATTCAAGAATATCAATGTCATATATTACACCTATCAAAATTAATAAAAAATATCCTATTCTTATATTTTGAAAACTCTTCTCCATGTGAACTAAATGTTCTATCAGGTATTCTCCAGTTATTACCATATATCATTTTCAAATGCTTTTTGCAATTCTTTGGTATTTTTACTGATGTGTTATGCATTTTAACAGTTTCATAATCAAATGAATCAAACATAAACCACACTTTATGAGCTGAAAGGTATTCAATCTTTTTTAGTATTGTAATAAATTTTTTGCTAAATGGTAAATTTGATAAAAAAATAAATCTTTGCATAGTTGAAATACTTATTTTTCCAAGTTTATGTGTATCTCCTTTCAAAAGAAATATCATAACATTTGCAGATCTTGAAATAAGATTTTTATTTTTTACCATTTCTATTATCATCTTATTATCATACTTTTTCATTTCCCAAAAACCAATATGAAATAGGTCATTATCAACATCTACAATTTGATCGTTTTCTCTAAATATAAGATTTTTTTTGTTTAACTCTTTTTCCAAAATTTTTACATCATTTAAATCTTTAACAACAATATCTATATCTGAATCATTCTTAATGAATTTTCCTTCTCTTACAAATCCTAATAATGAACCGAAGTACAACCAATATTCTACATTATTCTTTTCAAGTATATCAATAGTCTTGCGAAACAAATCAATAATCAAAGTTTCGCATATATCAAATTTTGATACTCCCATATTAACCTCATAGATAATCTAATCCTATTTTTCCGCTTTGTTTCAACAAAGCAATATCACTATCAACCATTATATTTACTAACTCCTCAAAACCAACTTTTGGTTTCCAACCTATAGTATTTCTTGCCTTTGTTGAATCACCAACTAATATGTTCACTTCTGTTGGTCTAAAATATTTTTCATCAATTTCTATTAATATATCTCCAGTTTCTTGGTCAATGCCTTTTTCGTAAACATCTTCTCCTTCCCAAATGATATTTTTATCTATTCTCTTAAATGCGACTTCAACAAACTCTCTTACACTATTCGCTTTTCCAGTTGATATCACTAAATCTTCTGGTGATTCAATCTGTAACATCTTCCACATTGCCTCTACATATTCTGGGGCATAACCCCAATCTCTTTTAGCATTTAAATTTCCAAGATATAGTTTATCCTGTAATCCAGCATCTATTAGCGCAACAGCTCTAGATATTTTACGAGTAACAAATCGTTTTCCTCTTCTCGGGCTTTCGTGATTAAACAATATGCCGTTGCAAGCAAATATATCATAAGCTTCCCTATAGTTTACAGTAATCCAATAAGAATATAACTTTGATACGCCATAGGGACTTCTTGGATGAAAGGGTGTTTTTTCATTTTGGGGTATTTCTTTTGCTTTTCCAAATAATTCACTTGTTGATGCTTGATAAAATTTTGTATTCGTTCCTTTTATTGCATCAAGCAAACGAAGAGTGCCAAGACTATTTGTATTTGCTGTGTATTCTGGTTGTTCAAATGAAACTTTCACGTGACTTTGGGCGGCAAGATTATATATTTCATCAGGTTTTATTTTTTCTATTAATCTACTTATATTACTTGCATCCATCATATCTCCATAATGAAGATAGAGAATTTGTTCATTCGTGTGTGGGTCTTGATATATGCTATCTATTCGTTGAGTATTAAATGAAGAAGATCTCCTAATGATACCGTGTACTTCATATCCCTTTTTCAAAAGTAATTCAGCAAGATATGATCCATCTTGACCTGTGATACCTGTTATAATAGCTTTCTTCATTGTTCTTTCCACCAATTAACTGTTTTTTTCAAACCCTCTTCAAGTGTTGTCTTTGCTTTAAATCCAAATTCTTTTTCTGCTTTTGATACATCTAACATTCTTCTTGGTTGTCCATCTGGCTTTGTTTTATCCCATAAAATATCTCCTTTAAAATCTGTTAGTTCAGAAATAGTTTTTACGAGATTCTTAATTGATATTTCCATACCTGATCCAATATTGACTGGTTCGCTTTTATTATATTTTTCAGTTGCAAGGATTATTCCTTCTGCAGCATCTTCAACATAAAGGAATTCTCTTGTAGCTTTTCCTGTTCCCCATACAGTAACAGATTCTTTTGATTCGGTGAATTTTCGTATCAATGCTGGTATTACGTGTGATCTCTTTGGATTGAATTCATCTCTGGGTCCATATAGATTTACTGGTAAAAGAAAGATTGAATTAAAATTGTATTGTTGTCTATATGCTTGTGCTTGTACAAGTTGCATTTTTTTTGCAAGCCCATAAGGTGCATTTGTTTCTTCTGGATATCCAGACCATAAATCTTCTTCTTTAAATGGAACTGGTGTATATTTTGGATATGCACATATTGTTCCAACAGCGGTATATTTTTCAACACCTGCCTTTCGTGCTTCTTCCATCATATTAGTACACATCATAATGTTATCATAAAAGAGTGATCCGGGATATTTTTGATTATATCCTATACCACCTACATTTGCAGCTAAGTGTATTACAATGTTTTTATCTTCACATACATCATGACAAGCTTCTTTTGTTCTTAAATCGTAACAAGAAGAACGTGGCACAAATATATCTTTTTTAGATACACCAAGTTTAATTAGTTTTTCATAAATAAAAGAACCAAGAAAACCACTTCCGCCTGTTAATGTTATCTTTTTATTTTTCCAATACATATTTTCATATTCTCCCTAAAGCATCTATCAACTTATTGTTATCTTTTTCATCTCTAATTGATATTCTTATAAATTTATCATTCAACAATGTCTTATTAGAACAATTTTTAACATAAATTCCTTCTGAAAATAACTTTTCACAAAAATATTTACTATCTATTTCATCACTTATTTTTACTAAAAAGAAATTAGCACTTGTTTGAAATATCTTTAAAAAATGATACTTCTTCAACTGATTAAACATTTTAGTTCTGTCATTAATTATTTTTTGCAATGATCCTTTAAAATCTTTTTCATATCTCGGCACTAATTCAATGAATTTCTCAGATATTGAATTTATGTTCCAAATTGGAATATAATTATTTATCTTTTCTCTTAACTTACAATTTGAAGTAAGTAAATATCCCAACCTAAGTCCCAAACAACCGTATTCTTTACCAATGCTTCTAACAACAATTAGATTATCATATTCTTTAACTAATGGTTGTATAGAGTTTCTCATATCTCCTGTTGTAAATTGTATAAAACTTTCATCTATTATTATTCCATCAAGATTTTGAAGATTATCAATTATTTTTATAATATCCTGTTTTGGAGTTTGTACTCCTGTTGGGTTATTTGGATTTATTATAAGAGCAAAATTACTTTTACTCTTTTTAACAGATAATATAAAATCATCAACATCAATCTTGAATTTTTCATTTTCATTTAACAAAAAATAATTTTTATTATGTGACTTTATATCCTCATATTCATTAAATGTTGGTACTGGAATTGTTATCATTTTTACAAAGTTTCTGTTTATAATTCTAATTAGTTCAGATGCTCCATTACCAACTAAAAGATTTCCTTCATTAAAACTATCTTCTTTATACCATCTTGATAATAATCTACATATCTTATTTTGTGATGATGGATAGTTTTGTATAAGTTTTGGAACTGATATTAAGAGATCATCATAAAATCTTTTTGTTGGAAAATATGGATTTGTTAAAAAACAAAAATCAATTAAATTATATCTCCATAAACCACCATGAGATGATGATATCATTTTAATTTTTTCATCATTAGAAGAAAAAATATAATTTGCTATATCTAAATCAATCTCATCATCTACTTCAAACCATTTTTCTTTAGAAATATGACCATAAATATTTGGTGTTTTTAAATAAACCAATACACCAATTATTAATTCCCAATAATCTTGTTTATGGTTTCTAATATAAATTTTTAAACTTGGTTTCAAATGTTCTCTAAAAAATTCATAGTTGAATGAATATATATTTATTGTTTTGTATTTGTTTTTGTAGTTAAAATCATCTCCTTGTTCATCAGAAGTAATCAATCGTTTTATAGACATATCTTTATTTAATTCAACTACAGTACCAGACATTAATGAATTATACTCAGATAAAAGAACCATATTTTTATTTCTATTTTCAATCAAAACATTCAATAAATCATGTTCAAAAATCAAATCTGATTCTGATAATATAAAATCTTCTTTTATTTTATTGATAGCCAACCAAAATGAATAGATATTATTAGTTGTTTCCCAATCATCATTATCAACATATATTATTTTCATTCCTTTATATGTTTTTCCTATATTCTTTTTTATCAGATCCTTTTTATAACCAACTACTATAATTACTTCTTTAATATCTTTATACTTGGAAAATGCATCAAGTTCATTTACCAAAAAAGATTTTCCATTAACCTCTACAAGAGCTTTTGGAATAGTATCTGTAATTGGTCTTAATCTACGTCCTCTACCAGCTGCTAAAATTACTGCTTGCATCTTATCTACACCTCAATAAGAACATTAAATCTTTCATTACGATATGTATTGTAAAAACAATCAGTTATAATTCCTTCAAATTCATCTTTCTTGAACAAAAGATGTTCTTTTCTATGCGACTTCATTGGAAGATCACCTATGAATATTCTTTTTTTCGTAACCCTTTTCATTTCATCAATCACCTTTTTTACATATTCTTTACTATCAAAATAGAAAAAAACACTATATGAAAACGAATAATCAAATTTATTATCATCAAATATTAGTTTTGCTGCATCACATTCAGACACCTTATTACCAAGCAGTTTCTTATGCTTTTCTATCAAGGAAGAAGAATAATCAACACCATAATAGTCGCATTTAAGATATTGAGCAATTAACCCTGCGCCACAACCAACTTCTAGAACACAATCAGTTTCTTTGATACCCAACTGTTTTGTGATTTGTTCTGCTACATATTTACTATCAATATCAGTTTTTTCAAACCCATCTAAAAGTACCAAATCATTTGTATCTTTTTCTCCTTTTCTCTCCCATATTTCTTTCCAATAATTATTCATCTTCTATTCCTTCTTAACCATTCTTTTTCATTAACTCCTCCTTTGTAACAGGTTGATGTGTCTTTATTTGGTATCATATAATTTGCCCCATATACATCTTTAAGTAGATTATGATAACCTATTGGAACAAAAGTCGGGATATTATTCATATTCTTTTTTATGAAACTTTTATAATACTTAGATAAACCCCTGTAACAAAGTAAAGAATATGTTTTCATATTTATTTTTACTATCATTATCTGTAATGATAAAGGCAAAGAACGTATAAAATCAAATAAAAAATATTTACCAACATTTATACATTTCAATATTTTATTTTCTGTAACTTCATAAACTTTTCCTTTTATAGAAACAAATGGTTTTACACAAACATGATTGAATGGTTCTCTATTCCCAACATGAAAATATAGATTACTGTTTATATCAGATTTTTTAATTTCTTTAATACTTAAAAGAGCTTTTAATACTTGCGGTGCATATTCTAAAGGATATCCTAAATCATAATCATAATCCCATTCAATACGTTTTCCATCTCGTATAGCACCAAGAAGAGAACCATATTCAAGCCACCACGGAATCTTTTCTTCATTAAATTTTGTTGCAACAAGTTTAAACAAATCATCCATATTTAATGTGATAGAATCTCCTCCATTTGTTTTTTCATCTTTGGTAATGTATAATCTCTGTAATCTAATTGATAATCATTGATACTTGAAATATATGGTTTTCCATACTTGATTGCTTCAAATCTAGCGCCGCATGCCTTTGTCAATCCATAATATTCTTTTTTCAAACGATTGTGCCCTGCTGTAGGATTTCTTAATGGCGATACTACAGCTTTACATTCTTTCAGTATAGTTTCATATTCTTCTTCTTCAACATATTCAGTAAATGTCTTTATATTGTATCCTTCTTTATTCAATTCTTTACATTTTTGTAGTACCTCTTTACCATAGCTTCCAATGGGTTTACCAAGAAAGCACCATTTATCAGATTTTTTCATCATATTAAAAGCAAAATCATAATCTCTTCTAAACTTTTCAATCTTTCCTGGTACAACAAACATATCATTCTTATTTTCATATTTTTTTAAATGTATCATAAAAGGAATAGTATAGATAGTTCCATTGTACAATCCCTTTTCTTTAATGTACTTTTTTGTTGCTGGTAAAAATACATTTATAGCATCAAATCTCTTTAATAATATTTTACTATATGTTAGTTCAGTATTTGCATTATGGATTGTCCATATCGCCTTGCACTTTGGTTTAAAACGAATCCAATGAATTATATCAAAAGGTAAAGGACGTATTGAATTTACAAAGAGAAAATCAAGGTCTTTTGTTGATCGTTGTGCCATCTTATAATCATTGAATACTGTTACATCATAATCTTCTAGAATAGCTCTAAGAGTTTTCACGTATATCTGATGATAATCTTGATATTCTAATATTCCTATTTTCATTTTTTATTCCTTAACAATTCAATTATTTCTGCATTCTGCTTTACTATAAGATAATATCCAGGAGATTGCATTGTGGCTATTTCATGTTCTCTTTTATACAAACCAAAGAAAAGCATAGCGAATATGCCGAATATGAAAAGTACTACTATTATAGAGATAGCAATAACAGAAGATATATCTACTGGTAATTGGATTGGTATACCAACAGTAACAAAAAATCCATTGATATTCTCTATTGCTTGTGGAGTGATGCCTAAGAAAATTATCATTGTTTGTATTATTGAGATGTAGCCGTAAGCAAAGAATATGGCGACCTTAACAAAAACAAGTTTATCTCTAAATCCGATAGAACCTTTACGTTTGGTTCTTGCCGATATTCTCTGATTGATCTCGTTGGTGGCTTGTTCTATGCCTTTCATATATTCATCATAAAAGTTTTTTTCCATATTATTTATTCTCCTGTTTTATTGATAACTCTATCTAATATTATTAGGATTATTTTTTATCCTTCTGTTTTTTCTTCCACTCCTTAATATCATCTCTATCTCGTCGTGTCTTTATTTCATGATGCTCAGCACAAAGGCATTGAATATTAAGATAATTTTTTTGTTCATGTGTTCCTCCCATAGCTAAAGGTATTCTATGATCAAAGTTTCCATATATAGTTATAGGTTTTTTACATCCTTTCCAAGCGCATTTAAATTTTTGTCTTTTAACAATTTTTTCTTTCCATACTTTTGGTATACTTCTATTTTTCTTTTTAACCTTTTTTTCTTTTTCTTCATTATCAGCTTTTTTATTTTTTGTTTTATCTTTCTTTATTTTCTTTTTGTTATCCTTCTCAACTTTCTTTTTAATTTTTTTAGTTTTTGGTAGTAAATCAATTGGTTTTATTTTTATTGGTTTTATTTTTATATATTTCATATTATCTCCTCTTTACCACAATATGGGCATCTAACATTTGTATAACTAATCATATTCTTTTGAAATTCAAATTCATTACCACATTTATCACATTCAGCAGTCCAAGTTTCTGTTAATCTATTTAAAAAATTATCTAATCTTTGAATATCTTTTTTTCTAAATCTAAAACAATATCTATTATCATTAATATAAAAATAATAATAAACTCTTTTGCCTTTATATATATCTTTAATATCAGAATAAAGAATATCAATATTACGTTTATCTGA
>Ga0272443_10002340_pt1 | contig 24459 bp, 19 predicted proteins | sample SSMAcet12_FD_193581 | JGI IMG/M metagenome (GOLD analysis project Ga0272443, IMG submission 193581) | Marine sediment archaeal communities from Little Sippewissett salt marsh, Falmouth, MA, United States - SSM-Acet-12 | ecosystem: Environmental > Aquatic > Marine > Wetlands > Sediment ...
AACTTACAGTTTATGAACCAACTAAACGGATTGTAAAAGGAGGAAAAATATAATGATAGGCGCTGAAATCGATATGGTTGTTCCTGATAGTTTGTTGGCAAAGGAGCTTTATGAGAAAATATTCGACATTAAGCTTTTGGAAGTCACTGATTTTTCCAAAGGTGAAAATGAGGTCGTTTTTTTGTTATACGACGTAAGATTTCATTTGCTGGATGAGAATCCCCAATTTGAGATGTTCGCACCCAAACCTGGTGATCCAAAACCAATCTGGTTTAATATCATGGTCCCAGACATCAATGAAACTTTTTCTAAAGCTCTCAATGAAGGATGCACACAGGTGCAGCAGGTGACAGAAATGAAGGATATGGGCGTGTCAAATGCTATCTTCAGTGATCCATTTGGTTACCTCTGGATGCTCCATCAAGTGCACAAAGAAGTGAGCTTTGAAGAACGAAAGAAGCTGTGGGAAGAAAGAAAAGGATAACATGCAATATGATGTTAAAACGGTTGGTCAATATCTTGCAGCAATACCCGAGGACAGGAAAGCGGTCATAGAAAAGTTACGCAAAGTCATCTTGGCCAATTTACCAGAAGGCTACGAGGAGCAGATTTCTTACGGCATGATCGGGTATGTCGTGCCTCTATCCAGGTATCCACAGGGATACCATGCAAAAGCAGGAGAGCCCCTCCCCTTTCTCTCGTTAGCCTCTCAAAAAAATCACATCGCTTTATACCATATGGGTTTATATGAGGATCCGGAATTGGAAAAATGGTTCGTCAAGGAATATGCCGATCAAGTGCCCACGAAGCTCGATATGGGTAAAAGTTGTATCCGGTTTAAGAATCCCGATCATATCCCCTATGACCTGATTGCTGAGTTGTGTCAAAAAATGACGGTATAGCAATATATCAATGCTTATGAAAAAGCGCTGAAAAGAAAATAAAAAAGGGATAATATGAAAAAAGTAGTTGCATTTACTGCAAAAATCAAAAAAGTTCCTGATATTAATGGCGCGTATGTCGAAATGCCTTTTGATATCCGCAAAGAATATGGCAAAGGGAGAGTGAAAGTTCACGCAACATTCGACAGCGAACCCTATAACGGCAGCGTCGTTAATATGGGGCTAAAGAATGACGATGGGAGCATCTGCTATATCATTGGAATTCGAAAGGATATTCGCAAGAAAATTGGTAAACAAGCAAGCGACATGATCGAGGTTACAATTACCGAGAGAGAGGGGTAACCAACGTATGTGGAAATGCCCAAAATGCAAGCAAGAATTCGATACCGAAAATCAAGAACATCAGTGCATCGATAAGCCAACAACGATTGACGCTTATATCGCTGCTCAACCCGAAGATATTCAACCTTTATTGAAACAAATTAGAGATACACTTCGTTCTGTCCTTCCTGAAGCCCAGGAAAAAATTTCATGGCGAATGCCGACGTATTGGCAAGAACTGAACATCATCCATTTTGCAGCCTATAAAAACCACATCGGTTTATACCCCGGCACTGAAGCGATTAAACATTTTTCTGACCGGCTGAAGGATTATAAAACAAGCAAAGGTGCCATTCAGCTTCCATATAATCGTTCACTTCCTTTGGATCTCATCGGGGAGATTGCAAAATGGTGCTATGAGACTGGCCATCACCATTAATTCTGATTCTCTTGCACTCACAAGAATTTTCAAGAAAACGTAGTCGCCAAAATGCTCTGCTGAATTTGGGGGTTAAATAACAAGTGGGCGCGGATTGCGAACGCCCAAAGGGAGCGCAGAGCGTCGCTCGAACCCACGACCTCACGGATTATGAAATGATTCCAGTAGGTATATAGATCATGTTAGTTGTTTAGTAAGTATCATTACTTTCTTTTTTGAGGAACTGATTCGAATAAAAAAAATCAGACCCCCTAATTATCAATCATTTTAACAACCATTCAACCTGATCCCAAGCTTAATGAACCCTTATGGATTTCACTTCTTATTTTTCAGGACTGATTTTATATGCTTCCCAAACTGCTTATCCTTCTGGCGTTTTTCATAATAAGACATCTCGTTAAAACTTGATTCTTTATTCATGGCCAGGTAATTTTGAAATCTGTTTTTAGAAAGCGTTCCTTTTTTTATCGCATTCTGAATTGCGCAGCCTGTTTCATTGACATGGGTACAATCACTGAATTTGCACTGGTTTGACAACGCGATTATTTCTGAGAAGGTTTCATCGATGCCTGCTTCTACAGCAATGTTCCCAAGCTCCCGCATTCCAGGGGAATCGATCATGATCCCACCTGCCTTTAGTTGAATCAATTGGCGGGTGGTGGTGGTGTGCCTGCCTTTGCTATCTTTTTCTCTGACGGGGTTGGTGACCAAAAGCGAATTCCCCATGACATTGTTCAGTAAGGTTGTTTTTCCGACGCCGGAAGAGCCAAGCAAACAATAGGTTTTTCCCGGAAGGAGGAGCCTTTTGATTATATCTATATTGACCCCATTTTCATTGCTGAACGGAATCACCTTCACCTCGGGCATTAACGCGAGGATGCTGTTTATATTTTCTTCAATCTTTGATGTCGACAGTAAATCGGCTTTGCTCAACAGCACGATTGGAGTGATGCTGCTTTCGTTGATCATTACGAGGTAGCGCTCCAAACGCCGAAGATTGAAATTTTCATCCATGGATTGGATGATAAATGCTGTATCGATGTTGGCTGCTATCAGTTGAAAGTCCACATTCTTTCCAGAAGTTTTTCTTTTCAAGAGCGTTTTTCTTGGAAGCAGATTGTGTATTATCGCATGGCTATCATCGTCGAAAAAGTCGGCAGCTACCCAATCGCCAACGGTTGGCAGCAGCATAGAAGAATCAGCGGAGTAGAGCATTTTTCCTGCTAATTCTGCAAAAACATCCCCAATCCCTTTGGATATGATGTAACTGTTTTTGTGTACGGTAATGACACGCGCGAGATGATGATTTTCAATTAATTGAGAGTCTGTATTGGATTGGAACCAATTGTCAAAGCCAAGGTTTTTGATATTTTTCGTGATCTCTTTCATGTATTGTAGTTCTCCTATTGGATAGATTCTCCAAAAAACCTTTGTAAATAGATAATATCATTTATGGGATGAATATAGAACATGAGTTATAACATGACCTCATGCTTAAAATATGGGCGCGGAGAGACTCGAACTCACGACCTTCGCGCAGCACCCCCGAAGCGAAGCGGAGGGGGCACGGATGTGACCTGATATACTTGGAGATTAAATAGAAAATGGGCGTGGAGGGACTCGAACCCACGACCTCGTTGATATTCTAACAAACATGATTTAGGAAAAATTATACTTACAATTACGCATTAAAGGCAAACTTGATGCATGAAAGCATCCAGACAACGGATCGGATTTATGGATTATTCGATAAAAACGACATGAAAGAACGGCTGCATAATTTAGGCAATTATGAATAGATTAATTTGGTAGAAGAAATTCCACCAGAAGACCGGGAATTTGTTTTAAGCCTTTATAGACTATACAAAAATAATAAAGCTATATAAAAATCCCTTAATCCTCAAAAAATTCAACTAAGTCCTTAGATAAGTTATCTAGATCAGGAAAAACAGAAGTATTTGTTATCCCGAGAATTTTCAGATCTTTTTTTATTTGCGACACAGAAGCTGGGTCAATTACATATTTTTTCAATATCAATGGATCAATCAATTCATTTATACTTAAATGGCGATCTCCATGTATAGTAAAACAACTTCTTTGCACATTCATTCTTATGTGAACATATGTTGGACGGACAGCTATAGGAAGATCGGTACCACTCCTGTCTTTCTCCCAGGCACTCCTTATATTTAAATTACCGATATTATGATCAGGGCCTGTGATAAGATAATGTTCTTCCAGTTCCGGGAATTCATTAACAAAATCCTCTTTCCCAAGTTTCAAGAATTTTGCCAATAAAAATATATCGATTTTTTGAACAGGGCCTCTTTCCTCATCAATCCAGGTCAATGGAAACACATTGTCTTCTATATCTTCTACTGTTACTGAAAGTCTATTCAATCCCACAGGATCAAGCATCCATATTACAGGCTTCTCTTCAAGTAAAGCAAAATACAGTCCAACAAATAATCCTTCTGACCAATCTAATAATCTTGTTGGTAATCCTACATGTTGTGCAAGAAATAGCCACTGATCAGTATTTCTACGAGGGGGTGTATTGTTTACGCCAAATGATGGGGCTCTACGTCTAAACTGTTGTAGTAACTGATTCTCATCAAGATTAATATTTTCAGAACGATACAATTTAGGAAGTAAAGGTGATGGTGTATCACTTGGTTCACCACGAAACCAAGGAAGGGTCTTTGTATTCCAATCTGCATAATCCTCTCTGACTTTGGAGATTAACTCTTCTACTGAAGTTATCATTTGTTTTCCTCCCAAAATTTATTTACTTGCTAAAAAATGTTAACTGCGCAGAGAAATTAGTAGAAAAGGTGGGCGCGGAGAGACTCGAACTCACGACCTCACGGATGTGAACCGTGCACTCTAACCAGCTGAGCTACGCGCCCAATATAAAATTATTAAACTCGAACCACGACCTTCGCGCAGCACTCCTGAAGCGCAGCGAAACACCCGAAGCGGTAGCGGAGAGGTGCTGAAGCGACAGCGGAAGGGGCACGGATGTGAACCGTGCGCTCTAACCAGCAGCCCTTTGCAGGGTCTGCGAAGCTGCGCACCCATCACGGTATGCATTATAGCAAACTTCCCCTCGGGGGTCAATCGGATGGATTTGGACCTAACCGTTTATTGGTATAATCTTCCCGTGGGTTTCAATAGTTTAGTTTCTACTCAACTCACTTAATATTTTGCATTCATTCATCAAGCAGAAGAATTCTATGAAAAACGGAACAAAGAAAATCCATACCTATATACACATTGGCGCACACAAAACCGGTACAACAGCCATCCAGGAATATCTGCGGGTGAACCGTGAAAAATTCATCAGCGATGGCCTCTATTTCCCGGATTCAATCGTTGGTATAGACTACCCTTCCCATTATATTTTGAATGTTTATGCCCTGGATAAGAACCGCCGTTCCACAATGAAAGACAAGCTTCTATCAACAAAAAAGCCTGAATACTTCAAGAAACTGAAAAGGAATTTGACCGGAGATATTGCCAGGCATTACAGAAAAGCTGTTGATCTCGGCTGCAAGGAAATATTATGGACGAATGAAGGCCTTTATTTATTGAACTCCATAAGAGAATACAAGATACTTTACCGTCTCTTTGCGAAGCATTCCACAGGAATCACCTGCGTCTGTTGTTTGCGCGATAAGGAGACTTACAAGAAGTCCTACATCAGACAACTCAACAAACAGGGGACAAACCTCAGTGACGAACCTGACTCATATAAGTATCTTCAGGATGATTCCTGGCTTTTCGATTATGCAAGGAAAAAAGATCTCCTGAGAAGCGTATTCGATGAGGTCATCATCCTTGATTACGATCCACAAGATATGGTCAAAACCTTCTTTGATAGATTAGGCTATGCCACAACAAATACAAGCCAATTTAGAATAAACGTGACTCGCTACTGATCACCAAAATCCAGTCTTGCGGCAACAGCCAGATGCAGGGCTCCGGAATCGATAACCCAACCTGGACGACGCAGGCCCTGCATTCCCAACCGAACACCTCAGGCGCTGGACGGAACGAGCTTATAGCCAAGGTGCCTGAAGTCCGAGCAGAAGAACTGATCCCACATCTCAATTTTCTTTTGATTGACCACCTGCTCAATGGTATCCTGGATGATCTCAACATTTGATTTCAGTAGATCATGACCCCTTGCTAAAAAGCGCTCCCGCAGGGAGCGCGGTTGATGTCCAGCAGCCCTCAGAAGACATTCGAAGCTGCAAACCCCTTGTGAATGTCATTATAGCAATCTATTCAGCCAATATCAATTAGAGACCCTGCCAACCTTTACGGCCAGGTACACGGGACCGGGATTGCTTCCCCTGCTCTTGCGCCGCAACTGGTATATAAGTTGGATCTTCCAATGAACTGGTTCGGATTGCCATTTTGATACCAGAGGATCGGATAATCCAACGCCCATGTGTCGCCAATAAACTGGCTGATGGTGTCCTCAACAATTTCCTCCAGATACCACACACCCGCTGCAACGGTATTGTCTTCCGAGACTTCAGCCAGCCCATAAGTGATAACAACGGAGCGGTTGCCGTCCTGCCAGTAATACACCTTAGTCTCCTCAATGTAAAGGAAATTCCCGTCCTGGATGATATCTATTTCGATTGATTGATACCTACTACATTCCTCACAATCCACCACCAGTGAATTACTCCAATCAGCACGTGTCTGACCGTCTATTGCACCAACCACCCAATGACCCTCCCAGGTAAATTCATCATTGTACTGAATCGAAATCCAATCCAGATAATCCACACCAGTGACACCAAGGGGTGGTTCTGGTGGCGTCATGACCGTCAGCGAATTCGGATCGCCATTCAGCGTGGCATAATGCGACCACAGCCAGCAGGTTCCACCATTTGACGCCTGGACAATGTAATAACTCCCGGTGCTATCCACGCCCACCACCTCCACCGTTTGCCCCACCAGGACATGGCCCACAATCTCATATCCAACACCCGGACCTGTTCGACAGTTGGTATCCACACTCACGCTTACGGTGGGCACGCCGGGTTGCAATGTCGGTAATTGGTTTTCAACTGGGTCGGGGTTCATCGCCAAGTCCGTAGGACGCAGCGCCTGTGCGGTGGTCTGGACCTTGTCAATCAGGGCTTGCTGCGTGGCGTCAATCATCGCTTGCTGCGTCTGGACTGCGAATTCAGCCTCGTCTGCCGATGTTGGGCCCACTCCCAGTGATCCGTCCTCCTGAGTGACCACCACCGGGTCAGAGTCCCCAAAATTCTCAGTAAAGAGACGATCAAGCAAACTACAAGAACAGGCCATGGTAAAGCATAAACCCACAGCAAGAATGAGGAAATGCCAACTTTTCTTCATTGGCTGCATATTATTCCTTTCCGGTCAGGTGATTAAGAATTAGTTGAAAAATATTCAATACACTAAATTAGTGTAAACAATTTTCTCTTCTGATGTCAAATATTCACGTCGCTCCGTTCCTCATTGCTAAGAACCATTTGCTGTTTATCCCTATTCCATGATAGAATAGTACCCATGCCCAGACTTACTCCTGATGAAGTCATCCTCGGATTGATCAAAACCCGACCCTCCCACGGCTACGAGCTGCTGGATACTTTTCGCGATAGCACCCACCTCGGCCGAATCTGGAACATGAGCACCAGCCAGCTTTATGCCGTCCTCAAGCGGCTGGAGGAAGATGGGGCTATCACCGGACGCGAGGTTCCCTGCCCGGCTGCCCCCGCCCGCACCGATTATTCGATCACAGATCGGGGTGAATCTCGCCTGCAAGCCTGGCTGTACGATCCTTTTCCACCTATCAGCATCCACCGCATCCGGGTTCTGTTCCTCAGCAGGCTCTACATCGCTTCCCTTCTTAATCTGCCTACGGATGAGATCGTCACCCATCAGTTAGCCGTCTGCGAAGACCAACGCGAGGTGGTTGAAAAAGAAGCCAAAACCACAACATCCTCGGTTGAAGCGCTGACCCTGGATTTCGTCCTCGGTCAATTGGATGCCTGCATCGCCTGGCTGAACCGCTGCCGGGCAATCCCTCTGGAAATCCCAACCGAGCTTTCCCAACCAACGCACCACAATGAAGACTGAAACCCGCAGAACGAAACAATTGCAAGAAGGAGAACCCATGAAAAAACACATGCTCAACCTGACCCTCTGCACCCTGGCAGTTGCGCTGGTCCTCAGCGCCTGTGCGTCCGCAGCTGAATCAACCCCCACAGAAGCAGTTGAAACACAGGAGACCACAGCCCCAACCGAAGCGCTTACGGAGGAAACCACAGAAGAACCCACCGAAGAGATCCCGGAGGAGTTCACCATCCAGGCGGATGCCGACTTGCAGGATGCCATCGCTGCCCTCTACGCGGCATGCTTCCCAGAAGAGCAGGTGATATTCGTTGATTCAGATGCCGTCCTGGTGGCAACAGCCGCATCGGATGATGAGACCTTCACGCCCTCAGACCTCCCGGCGACCTTCCTGCCGGATGCCGTGCTGATCTCGCAAACAGACGCTGAGAAGGCGACCACGTTCATCGAGTTTGCCACCTCAGCCGCCGGGCAGCAGGTCCTGATCGACCTGGGCTTGCTTCCCGCCAGCATCACCCTGACCGACCAGGCCGGCAACACGGTCGAGATCCCCCAGCCGGTTCAACGTGTGATCTCCTCTTACGGGCCTGCCACCGCGATCATCTACAGCGTGGATGGCGAAAGCACCCTGGTCGCCGCCAGCTACCTGGGCGCGAAGGATGCGCTTGGGTCGACCGCCATGGGAAATATCGATCCGCGGTTTGAAGATCTGATAAGTGACGACTACTTCAGCCAGTACGATTTCAACCTGGAAGAAGCCGTGAGCCGCGATCCTGACCTGATCCTCGCCAACGCTCGGTCTTCCTGGCTCGATACCGTCGGCGAACTCGACATCCCGGTTTTCCTCTACGATGCGGAGACTCCCGAACTGCTCATTGAAGCTGTGCTTCTGACCGGTCAGATCTTCGGTCCAAATTCCGCCGCGCAGGCGCAGGCCTGGGTGGACTATTATGATTGGGTCACAAACGCGATCTTGGAAAGCACGGACACCCTGACGGAAGCAGACCAGCCCTGGGTTCTGTTCACCGGCACGTCGCCCTTCAAGGTTGCCAGCGGCGACATGTACCAGACCACCCTGATGCAAGTTGCCGGCGGCATCTCGGTCAGTTGGGAACTGACCGGTTATTGGAACGAGGTCAACCTGGAACAAATCGCAGCCTGGGATCCTGACATTATCATCGTCCCGCCCTACGGCGGTGCGACCGTGGCAGCAATCACGGATAATGCCGAATGGCAGATCCTCGAAGCCGTGCAGGCTGGGCAGGTGTTCCAGATGCCCAAACTGGTCGCACCCTGGGATACACCCGCCCCCGATTCCGTCCTGGGAATCATCTGGCTCACGCAGGTATTCTTCCCCGACCTGGAAAGTCTCGACTGCTCGGAACAGGCAGAATATTTCTTCAACACATTTTACGATTACGCCATTTCGGCAGAGGAACTGGTTACCATCTGTGCCATTGACTGAAGCAAGTAAGCCCTTCAAACGCACGATCACCGGCTTCACCCTGGCTGCGCTGCCGGTGGTCTTATTCCTCCTGGGGTTGATGATCGGGCGTTATGCCATCAAGCCGCAGGATGTGGGCAGGATCTTGCTTTCGCCGCTTTTCCCCGACCTGGCCGCGGACATCCCCGTGATCGAGCAGCAGTTGGTCCTGCGCATCCGCCTGCCGCGCGCCCTGGCCGCCCTCCTGATCGGTGCCAGTTTCGGGGGCACCGGGACGGCTTTTCAGGCGATCTTCAAAAATCCCCTGGTCGACTCCAATATCCTCGGTGTGACCTCCGGTGCAGGGTTCGGCGCGGCCCTGGCACTCTTGCTCATGCAGGACACCTGGCTCGTCCAGCTTTCCGCTTTCCTGTTTGGGCTGCTGGCCGTCTTCCTGGCATTCTCTGGCAGCCGCCTCTACCGCACCTCTCCGCTATTGGTTCTGACCCTTATGGGCGTCCTGATCGGGTCGCTGTTCGGCTCGCTGACCGCCATGCTGAAGTACCTCGCCGACCCCCTCGATACACTACCCACAATCACCTTCTGGCTCCTCGGCAGCCTGACGGCCGTCACCTGGGGAAAGCTGACCGCGCTGGTCGTCATCACGCTCCTCGGGTTGGTCTTCCTGTGGCTAATCCGCTGGCGGCTGAACATCCTCTCCCTCGGCGATACAGAAGCCAAATCACTAGGGGTTAACCCCACCCGGATGAAATTATGGATCATCATTTGTGCAACCCTGATGACCGCGGCAGCCGTCTCTGTCGGCGGTGTGATCGGCTGGGTTGGGCTGGTCATCCCGCATGCCGGCCGTCTTTTGGTCAGCCCCGACCACAAACGGTTGATGCCCACTTCTATTGCCCTTGGTGCGTCCTTCCTGCTCCTGATCGACAATATCTCCCGCACGATCCTCCCAGGCGAAATTCCCCTGGGCGTGCTGACCGGGTTGGTAGGCGTTCCGATCCTGATCCTCCTGCTTCACCGCAGCCGCACGGGGTGGTGATCCATGCTGCTGCAAGCCGATCATCTCAATTTCAGCTACATCCCGGAAAAGACCGTCCTGCATGACATCTCACTGGAACTGAACCCCGGTGAAGTCCTGTATATCCTGGGACGCAACGGGAGCGGCAAGACCACCCTGCTCTCCTGCCTGGCCGGTATCCTTTCTCCCGACATGGGAGACGTTCAGATCAATGGACACGATCTACACAAGCTTTCCGATACAGCCCGCGCACAGCAGATCGGGTTGATCCCCCAGATGCACACACCGGCGTTCAGCTACACCGTCGCCGAGATGGTCATGATGGGCCGCGCTCCTCACCTGGGCTGGCTGGGCTCTCCCACGCGCGAGGACCGCAGTATCGTGGACGATGTCATGGCGCAGGTGGGGATATTCGAGCTGCGCGACCGCCCTTACACCGAGATCAGCGGGGGCGAACAGCAGCTTGTCCTGATCGCACTCGGCATGGCACAGAAATGCCCCGTCCTACTCATGGACGAACCTACCGCCCACCTTGACCTCAGTAACCAGCACCGGGTGTTGGAGATCGTCAACCAGTTGAGCGAGCGGGGCATTTCCTTCATCATCTCCTCTCATTCCCCCAACAACGCCTTGTCGTACGCCGACCGGGTCATGCTCCTGTCTGAGGGCTGGGTGACCGCATCCGGCACGCCGCAGGAAACCCTGACCGAATCCCTGCTTTCCTCCGTGTATGGCATCCGCACGGAAGTACTCTATGAGGAAAATGAGGGACAGAAAATGCCCGTTGCGGTCATCACCCAGCGTCCCATCAGCATGCTGCCCGAGTCCCTCAAAGACCCCAAAAGCCTGCTGAGTGCGATCTTCACCCACAGCGCTGACCGACCGCAGTTGATCCTGGTCACCGGCCTGAGCGGTGCGGGCAAGACCACCTGGTGCACCCGCCTGGTGGAACTGGTACGCCAACAGGGATTGTCCGTCAGCGGCGTGCTCTCCCCCAGCATCATTGAAAATCGGCACAAGGTGGGGATTAATATCCTTGACCTCCAAACAGGCGAAGCGCGGCAGCTTGCCCGGCTGAGGGAGGAAAGCGCCATCACGGTCGGCACACCCCGTTGGGCATTCAATGATGAAGCCGTGGCGTGGGCGAACCAGGTCCTGGCAAGGCTGGTTCAAACTGACCTGCTGGTCATGGATGAATTGGGACCGGTAGAGTTCCTTCAAGACAAAGGCCTCACGGCTGGGCTGGCGCGCCTGGACTCCGGCGCTTATAAGGTCGCCTGTGCGGTCATCCGCTCGTCCTTGCTGCCCAACGCCCTCCAGCGCTGGCCGGATGCGATCGTGGTCAAAGGAAGTAATAATTAATAAAAACGTCATTGTGAGAAGCCTTGAAAAGGCGACGAAGCAATCCAAGATCCACACAAACTGTCAATTGTCCTAAACACAACTTGACTAATCAGTAATTGTATTTCTTGGATTGCTTCCCTTCGGTCGCAATGACAGAACAGAGTTACAACCCAGCGCGGATCGCCTCCAGGTTCTCTTTGGCGACCACCACGTTGGCGATGAACCCATTCAGCTTCTCACAGGTCTCATATTCATCGCAGTAAGCGCAGTTCGCCAACCCCTTTTCCATAGCACAGGCCCGGATCTCGCACTGACTGCAGTACGGCACCAGCCTGCCCGTTGTGTTGGGGCACCCGTCGCAGAGTACGTCCGCCAGGGACATCTCTGGATGGTTGAACTCCACCCGCCACTTTTCCAGGACTGCTTTCATGGCAACTTCGTCGTTCGCCTGTGTCGCCAGATACGCTTCACAAGAACCGCAATCCAATCCGCAGAAAGCCAGCATCTTTCCCATCATTCCTCCTTGACACATTGAAATATCCCAAATCCCTTCCCGTTCAATTGCAGTATAGCACCTATATATGTCAGATCATGTCATATCTTTATTGTATAATGAACCTATGCCAAATGTCGCCACGCGCTTGCTTTCCATGCTCTTCCTCTTCCAATCCCGCCGGAAGTGGACCGTCTCTGACCTCTCGGATGAACTGGAAGTCTCAGACCGCACCGTCCACCGCTACATCGGGATGCTGGAGGAGATGGGTATCCCCCTCTATTCAGAGCGTGGACCGTACGGCGGCTTTTCCCTCCTGCGCACCTACCGGCTCCCGCCGCTGCTCTTCACGCCGGAGGAAGCTTCCGTGCTGTATATGGGCGCGCACCTGGTAAGCGACATCTGGGGCAAGCCGCTCCACGATGCTGTTACCAGCGTGACCGCCAAGTTAGATAATGTCCTCCCGGACGACATCCGCCACGAAGTCCAGCGCACACAGCGCACCATGGCCGTCATGACCGGGTCCTCAAGGGACTATTCCCCCTACCACGACCTGATGGTCACCCTGCGGGACTGCATGGCAGCCGAGAAGCGGGTCTGCATCCGCTACAACAGCTTCGCCCGTGTGGAAACGGAACGGAAAGTTGACCCTCACGGGCTCAGCTTTCGCTGGGGTAACTGGTACCTGATCGGCTACTGCCACCTGCGCGGCGAGATGCGCACCTTCCGCATTGACCGCATCAACCACTGTGATCCACTCAATGAAACCTTCGAGATGTCAGAAGGGTTTAACGCCAAGGCCTATATGGAAGAGACCATGGTCTGGGAAAACCGTTACGAGGTAGTCGTGCGCATCGCACCAGAAGCTGCTGCCGACATGCGTGAACGTGGGAGCAACTGGATGAAGGTCAGCGACAACCCGGACAACTCCGTGAACGTCACTTTTGACGTGGACAGCCTGGACTGGGCGGCCGGCTGGGTGCTCAGTTGGGGGCGCCTTGCCAGAGCGCTTGCGCCGCTCGAACTGATTGATCGGGTCCGTGAATCCGCCCAGAAAGTGGTCGATATCTATGCTCCCGCTCAAGGAAACTCGGGAAATGCAAGCATCTAATCATCAACAGCCCAAGTCTTGATTAAGTAGTTATAATCAATGGCATGATAATTACTAATGCTGTTTCACAACAATCAACCTTTTTCGATCCATTATTTCCCGTTTTATGCACAATCAAGGGGAAAAAATCCACGGAGTGTAACTCTGGAGGAAATCTAGATATTTGCAGGGTGGAAATCTTGCGTAGACGCCATTTTTCATCAACGTTGTTTAGAAACAATCTCTAATTGAAGCTTCGCGATTGAGTTAAAAATGTTCTTCATATTCAAACATAGTCTGAAAAGCGTTTTACGCAGGCCTGTAAAAAGCATATTATTCATGCTTCTCTTATCTGCTGCAATCCTATTTGTCAGCATCGGCAGCAGTATGCTCTATTCGGCAAACAGGATGCTTGACCAGGCAGACGATCAATTTCAAACCATCGTATCCCTGAAATACGGCGGGCTGCACAACACGGAGGGCGCCTGGGCGGATGAGACCTTCCAGAATACGATCGAGCAGTTGGATCTCTCCGCATTGACAAACCATTCCGCCGTCCTGGCTGTCGATGCGGAAAGGGAAATCTACGCCTTCGCCGAGAATACTAACGAGATCAGGCAGCAGACCTCTCCGGTGAATAATATCAGTGTGTTCACCTTCCGCGTTCTCTACGAGGATGATTACGGCGGCTTGGTCGTGGTGTCAGGGCATGAACTCTTTGGTGACAACATTGGCGATGAGATCCTGATCAGGGTCAATCCCCAGGACGCTGAAGGGGAGTTCCTCCCTGGCGTATATGAAACGGATCGGTTGTACCTGGGTGCAGCTGTGGTTGACTTTGCCGAAAGCGGCCGAGCGGCGACGTTTGTGAAACCTTCGAGCCTGACCGCATACCGCCAGGAGGAGATATCCTCCCTTTCGGTAATCACAGATATCACCGACCAACCGAATTATTTCGAAACGCCCGAAGGGCAGCTCTGGCAGATGCTGATTGACTCTCTGGCGGTGATCGGCCAGTCCTTTTCGGTCACGGTCTCCTCTTACCTGCCCGGGACCGCTGCTTTTCACCTCAACCAGACCTGGCTGACCGACGGCCAGTTTGAGACCAATGATGCATACCAGGCGGTGGATGCGGATGTATGCTACATCAGCGACAGGGTCGCCGCGCTGCTTGATCTTGAGGTAGGCGATGAATGGCATTTGCGATTCCACTATAATCCCGGCGGCGATCCATCACACAGTTATTGGGTTGAGGACGGGTTTGTTTATGAAAATGACATTAGGATAGCGGGCGTCTTCAAGGAAGCCCAGGACCTGGCATTCCAGGTCTATATGCCCGACCAGGCATGGGTCGCAAAAGAAGCCGACGGGTATGATTTCCTGCGTGTCCTTGTTAAAAACGATGAGGTCGATTCATACCTGACGTATCTTGAAACCACCCTGCCTGAAATCATGGCCGTCCAGGTCGAAGACCAGGGCTATTCCCTGGCGGTTGAACCCATCCTGACCCTGCGGGAATACGCCATCAACGTGACCCTGGTCAGTGTGGTGGCGGGGGTTGCCGTCACCACCTTGTTTTCATATCTCTTCATCGTCCGCCAGCGTGAGACTTCCCGGTACATGATGTTGATGGGCACCGGGAGAAGGAAGACAGGGGCTTACCTGCTTTTTGGCATTCTCATCATCGCGGTCTTTGCATCAGTCCTGGGTGCGCTCCTGGCGGGAATGATTGATCTGAGAATAACGGAAACGATCTGGGATTCACTCCAGCAGGAGCCTACCCTGGATATGCGCTACAGCGAAAGGGCACTCGGCGTACCAGCCGAGTTCACCCTGGAACTATCAACGGCTCCCTGGATCCGTTGGACGTCTGCTGGCTTGATCATTTTGATCATCATCCTGATCACACTTGGCTTTGCACTGCTGACTCTGCGTAAGCCCAGGCGGAAAAAGATCAGGGAGGTGTCGGGGCCATCCCTCAGGGCTGGCAAAGGAGTCAGTTTCATGCGTGTACCTTCCATCAGCCTACGGTTCGCCCTCAGGTCTGTCCGCAGAAAACTGCTTCGCAGCCTAATCGTCCCGCTGACCGTCCTGCTCCTGGCAGCGTTCATCCTTTCCATCGGGTACGTATCCCATCAACAGCAGATCGATGCTGAGACCGTGTATGATGAAGTGCCGGCAATAGCATATATGACCACCTTCCTCGGCGAATCCAGGGAAATCCCCCTGCACCTGCAGAGCGATATCTTCAATTTGCTGGATTCTGAATACCAATCCAGAAGCACCCGTGAAATGCGTATATATAGTATGAATGGCGATGATCTCACTGAATTGAAAAGGTATCTTGAGGAGAATAACCCGTACATCGAACAGGTCTTCCTGACCAGTGAAATGCACTATTCCTTCATGGGTGTGGTCGCAACTGCAGATGGGCAGGTTGTGAACACAGACCTGCCGCGCCGGCCCGAGATCGAAATCCATTCCTCCTCCTACGGCTTTGATTGGTTCCGGGTTGAGGTCAACCAGATGCCCGTGATCCTGTTCACGGACAGCCTGACGGCTTCACCCGAGTTTTCCAAAACGCGCATGCTGGACGTAGACTGGCTGGATGGATACAGCGATGCTTCTCTGCTCTCAAACGACACTATCGCCGTCTTTCCCGACCGTCTCATGGAAGATAACGGCATCCATCTCGGCGATACGGTCCGGATTGCCTGCTACAAACCTGTTGAAGATGTAGGCGTGCTCATGGAAGCGTATGACTTCCTGGTCGTGGGTAGTTATCACCAGGGCAGCCGCTCGCCCGTGATCTACACACCCTGGTCACTTGTGTGCTACATCCGAATAACATACGATCTCAATTATCTGTCACTTGACTCGCAGGAAGCCGAAATCCCCGATGGGTGGGAGTATCCAAATGAATACCTGGCAGACTTCGTTCATACGGCCACCATCGTCCCCGAGGATACGCGTGACCTAACCTCCCTGCGAGTTTACCTCGAAGAACGGGATTACAGCCAGGTTGGCAAGATCAACCGGAACCGGCTGGCTGTCGTTATCGAAGATAAAGCGCTGACGGATGCGGTCGAATCCATCCAGCAGCATATCTATTTCATCAACCTGATCAAGCCCATCATGCTGGCGCTGTCGAGTTTGATCGGTTTCCTGCTGTCATACCTGCTGACTCGCAACCGGCTTCGTGAATTCGCGATCATGCGGAGCCTCGGCACAAAACGCTTGAATGTCTATTTTTCTTTCTTCCTGGAGCAGTTCATGTTGTTTCTGCTGGGACTAATCCCAGTCCTGGCGGTATTATGCATCAGACCGGATTGGAGCCAAATCTTTGGCTTGAACCTGCTGTTGTTTGTGCTCCTCTACACATTGGGGATCATGATTGCCATCGGCCTCATGGGACGGCATAAAGTGCTGGATATCCTTTTCGCGAGGGATTAAAGGAGTTATTTTTGTGGAACCAATTTTAGAACTGAAAAATGTCAATTACAGTTACCAGAATAAATACCAGGTCATCCCCGCCGTCAGGGAGATTAATGTGTCCTTTTCGGAAGGGAAGCTGTATGCCATCATCGGCAAATCCGGCTCCGGGAAGTCCACCCTGCTTTCATTAATGGCTGGTTTGACTCTGCCCACAGATGGGCACGTGCGCTATAAAGGCACACCCACGGATTCGTTCAACCTGGACCAATACAGGCGTGAAAACGTTGCCGTGATCTATCAATCGTTTAACCTTTTCCCTCTGATGACCTGCCTTGAAAACGTGTGCTACCCCCTTGAACTGATGGGAAAGTCACCAAAAGCAGCAGCTGCCGTCGCATCAGAATACATCGAGAAGGTTGGCTTGACCGAGTCCGTCCATCGGCGTTTTCCTAATATGCTTTCCGGCGGTGAACAGCAGCGAATCGCCATTGCACGTGCACTCGCCAGCGGCGCCCGCGTCATCCTCGCCGACGAGCCGACCGGCAACCTTGACGTCGCGACTGGGAAACGGGTTGTCCAGCTCCTGTATAACCTCGTTCACCAGGAGAAATACACCGTCATCATGGTCACGCATGATACCAGCATCACTGAGATCGCGGATGTCGTCATGCAAATGAGCGACGGGCAGCTTGACCCGGAACATGTGATGGCGCAGGGTTGAGTAATTGTATAGAATGATTGCTATGTGAAAATGGGTGTTATTTTGTCATTGCGAACAAAGCGAAGCAATCCAAGAAGTCCACTGCATAATTATTTGGCTGTAGCTGGATCAACATAAGGATGGTGTGAGATTTCAGAACGCTTCCCACTCCGTTGCACTTCGGGGACTGTATCGTCGCCCTTCGAGCTGACTCGCAATGAAAATAATTCCCCTATCACGAAGCGAATTGTTAATTTTTTTCCCTCACCGGCACCCACAGGAACACGACCGAATCCCTTGACCCCGGCTGGAAGCGGTCATCGTAATACTCAAAATAAAACTCCCCATCTCGTTCATAATACGACTCCGGCAGCCATTCCTTGAAGACCCATTCAACCGTTTGCGCCAACCCGGACACCTGCCCTGTGTGGACAAACACCGCATAGATATGCGCCTCAAAGCGCTGTTCATCCATTCCCGCGGGGATGGTTCCATTTTCACTGACGGTCAATCCTGCCAGGTAGCGCTGCTTCGAATCAACCCAATAGTGCACACCGAATCCCGCATCCGGGTTAGCGTGAGGGATCTCGGCAAAACGTTCGCCGAGTTCCCCCCATAATGCATCATTATCCAACCCGGAAATCTCACCCTCCCGGGCAATACCAACGACCGTGAAGCCTGCTTTATAAATAATTCTGGGTGCTGGCAATGTTTAGCTCAGTTCATTTCTTCTTGACAGGGACGTAAATCGTATACTTCTCAGACCCGCTGCCCGGGTCGAACTCCTCGCCATACAGCTCAAAACAAAAATTCCCATTGGAGAGGTCCAACGCGTAGTCTGATTCGGGCAGCCAGCGATTGTAAAGGGCTTCATAGGCCTGCTGTGTACTCGCCAGGTTCGGGCAGACGATCGTGGCATATTCACCGGCCGGGATCACGAAATCTACCATCCCCTTCGGCAGGTCAGCCGCTTTTTCATTCACAGGGAATCCGGCGATGTAGTCAAACACCTTGGTCTGCTCGAAATCCGCTTCCATGATGCTGATCCCATAGGCGACCGGTTCGGATTGGTCCAGATCCTTGATTTCAGCCCTACGCGGGCCCAATGCCTCCCACAGACTTGGGATCTCATTTGAACCACCTCCAGTTATGATCTTCAACCCGACGAGAAATACTTCTGGAAATGAGGTTACTTCAATTTTTGGCATTTTAATTCCTTTCATTTTTATATGAATGGTGAAAAGGTACTAGGTATTAGACATTAGGAATTTAATCATCATTGTCCGCATTCATCTCATCCTCAGACAGCCGCCATGTTGATCGTAAAAGCTTCACCCTCGCAGATCATTAAAGCGTAACCTTTCCTTTTCTTTCACGGTTTCTCAATCCCCTTCCTCCGCAGGCATCCCCAGCATATCCCGCAGAAAAGCGCCAGTGTAGCTCCCCTTGCTCATCGCCACCTGTTCGGGGGTGCCTTCCGCCACGATCTGCCCGCCCTCATCACCGCCCTCCGGTCCCAGGTCAATCAGCCAATCTGCGGTCTTGATCACATCCAGGTTGTGCTCGATCACGATCACCGAATTACCTGCATCGGTCAGGCGGTGAAGGACGTCCAGCAGCTTCTGGATATCCGCAAAATGCAGCCCTGTTGTCGGCTCATCCAAGATGTAAACCGTATCGCCGGTGCTCACCCGGGCAAGCTCCTTGGCGAGTTTGACACGCTGTGCTTCCCCGCCTGAGAGCGTTGTGGCGCTCTGCCCCAGTTTGATATATCCCAGGCCAACATCGGACAAGGTCTGAAGGATGCGATTTATCTTGGGGACATTCTCGAAGAATGCCAGCGCCTCGTCCACGTCCATATTCAGCACATCGGCGATCGTTTTGCCCTTATACCTGATCTGGAGCGTCTCGTGGTTGAAGCGTTTCCCTTTGCAGACATTACAGGTCACCCACACATCCGGCAGGAAGTGCATTTCCACCTTTTTGCGCCCATAGCCCTTACAGGCTTCACAGCGCCCGCCTTTGACGTTGAAACTGAACCGCCCAGCTTCATAACCGCGCAGTTTCGCTTCCTGCGTCAGGGCGAACAGCTTCCGAATTTCACCCCAGACATGGACATAGGTGGCCGGGTTCGAACGCGGCGTCCTGCCGATCGGGTCCTGCGTGATGTTGACGACTTTATTAATGTAATCCAGCCCCTCCAGATGATCATGCTTTCCCGGTTTTTCCTTCGCCCGGTGCAGCTCCTGGGCAAGGATCGGCTGCAGGGTTTGTGCGACCAGGGAAGACTTTCCGCTGCCGGAGACACCGGTCACACAGGTGAACAGCCCCAGCGGGAATTTGACGGTGATGTCTTTCAGGTTATTTTGCTGTGCGCCCACCAGCGTCAGCCATTTGCCGTTGATCGGGCGCCGCTTCTCGTGCGGGGAATGGACGACCAGTTCATGGTTCAAATATCTTCCCGTCAGCGAATCCGGATTGGCCAAGATGCTTTCCAATGGTCCTGCAGCGACGACTTCCCCGCCTTTGATTCCCGCCCCAGGACCCAGGTCGACGATATAGTCCGCGGCGCGCATGGTCTCAGGGTCATGCTCCACAACCACGACCGTATTACCCATATCACGCAGCTGCTCTAGGGTGCCCAGCAGGCGGGCGTTATCCCGGTGATGCAGCCCTATCGTGGGCTCATCCAGGACGTACAATACGCCAACCAACCCGCATCCGATCTGGCTTGCCAGCCGGATACGCTGCCCTTCCCCGCCGGAAAGCGTCGGTGCGGACCGGCTGAGGGTCAGGTAGTGCAGTCCCACATTCAAGAGGAACTGCAGTCGTCCCTGGATCTCCTTGAGAACCTCTTCTGCGATCACCAACGCCTCCGCGTCCAGATCACCTTCGATATCCTTCGCCCATTGATACGCATCACGGATATTCAGGTGCATCACGTCATCAATGTTCATCCCCCCAATCGTCACTGCCAGGCTTTCCGGCCTGAGCCGCTTCCCGCCACAAGCTTCGCAGGGCTGCTGACTCATGAAGCTTTGGTACCAGCGCCTTGCGCCGTCCGAGTTCGTTTGATGGTAACGCCGCTTGAGGGAATTGAAAACACCTTCTGTGATATATTCATACTCGCCCGAACCTCGATCGCTCTCCCATTGGCTTTTCACCTGCACACCGCCGTAGAGGATCGCATGGCGTCCTTCCGCCGAGATTTCCATCCAGGGCGTATTCAGATCAGCGTTGAATTTTGATAGAATTTGCATCGCAGTCGGATATATGTAAGATTTTTTCTTCTTGCGTACCTCCCCCCAGGTGCGTACAGCCCCCTCATTGACTGAACAGGTCGGGTCAATGATCAGGTCCGGGTCAAATGAGTAAATCTCACCCAGCCCATTACATTCCGGGCACATCCCCATGGGTGAATTGAAGCTGAACATGGTCGGTTCCATATCGGGAAAACTGATCCCACAGTCTGGGCAGGAAAGGCTCTCCGATAGCAGCCAGTCATTCTCTCCCTCTTGGTCGATCACGACCATCCCCTCGCTCATCTTCAGGGCTGTTTCGATCGAATCGGTCAACCGGGTTCGGTAATCCCGATAAGCCTGGTCCTGGTGGTCTAGGGCGATCAGCCGGTCGACCACCAGATCAACCGTATGCTTCTTGTTCTTTTCCAGGCTGAGTTCTTCAGCGAGTTCATGCAGGTCGCCATCCACGCGCACCCGGATGAAACCATCCGCCTTTGCCTGTGCGAAAGTATCCTTGAATGTCCCTTTACGCTGCCGCGCCAGCGGTGCCAGCACCTGGAAGCGAGTCCCCGCAGGCAGGTCGGACACCTGCTGAACGATCTCTTCTGCGGACTGAGCTTTCAACTCCCGCCCACACTGGTAGCAGTGGGGTACACCCACACGGGCAAACAGCACCCGCAAGTAATCCGCCACTTCCGTGACGGTTGCTACCGTAGAACGCGGGTTGCGGCTGACGGGTTTCTGTTCAATGGCGATCGCCGGGCTGAGGCCACCGATAAAATCCACTTTGGGTTTCTCCATCTGCCCGATAAACTGCCGCGCAAACGTCGAAAGCGACTCCACATAGCGCCGCTGGCCCTCGGCATAGAGCGTGTCGAACGCCAGGGAAGATTTGCCGCTGCCTGAGACCCCCGTCAGGACGATCAGCTTGTATCTCGGCAGGGTAATATCGATCTTCTTGAGGTTGTGTTCTTTCGCCCCCCGGATCACAATAGTTTCAGGATTCATAGACGCGGTTCACCTTTTCTGTAGTGTACTTTCGAACACTTACAGTATCGCGCTGGTTTATGTCATTCCTCGACATATATATAGAATCTGTTACCACGTCAACTCCCATTTGACGATCTCCCCCAAAGGAGTAGTGCCCAGGTCAGGGATGCAGCCTCAGTACCCCCCAGCCTCTTCATTTAATACAAAGATTAATTATGCTGTTATAAAGCCGAATCGAGCTTCCTGAGGTATAATAAAAGGGTTATGCAAGCATGCCAATCGCCTCCATTTGCGTAAACTGGAGGTGATTGTTTAATGCATATTCATCGAAACCATGATCGAAGGAATTCAATTTAATGAGTGAAATTGGTATTGTACAACAAATCGACATTGACCATGAAATGCGGGAAGCCTATCTTGATTATGCCATGAGCGTAATCGTCGCCCGCGCCCTTCCGGACGTGCGCGATGGACTCAAACCCGTTCACCGCCGGATCCTCTATGCCATGCGCGATATGGGCATCCGAGCCACAACCCCGCACAGGAAATCCGCCCGGATCGTCGGAGAAGTCCTGGGCAAATACCATCCTCACGGCGACGCAGCCGTCTATGACGCCATGGCCCGCATGGCGCAGGATTTCTCCCTACGCTACATCATGGTTGACGGCCAGGGCAACTTCGGTTCCATTGACGGCGATTCACCCGCAGCCATGCGCTATACCGAAGCGCGGCTCTCAAAATTAGCCGAGGAAATGCTGGTGGACCTAGAAAAGGAAACTGTCGATTTCATCGATAACTTCGATGGTTCTCTACAGGAACCTGAGGTCCTGCCCGCCAGGCTGCCCGGCTTGCTGTTGAACGGCTCGTCCGGGATTGCCGTCGGGATGGCGACCAACGTCCCACCCCACAACCTGAAAGAACTGGTTGCAGCACTCAACTATCTCATTGACCGGTATGACGAGATGGACGAGGTCAGTGTTGAAGAGCTGACGGATTTCATTCCCGGGCCGGATTTTCCAACCGGCGGGATGATCATCGGCGATGAGGGCATCCGCCAGGCGTACAGTACCGGCCGCGGGCGGATCGTGATGCGCGGCACGGCCGTAATAGAAGAAATGCACGGCGGTAAATACCGCATCACCATCACTTCAATCCCCTATCAATTAAATAAGACCACTCTGATCGAGCGCATCGCCGAGTTAGCACGCGAAGGCCGCCTCGACTCGGTCTCTGACCTGCGAGACGAATCCGATCGAACCGGTATGCGAATCGTTGTTGAGTTAAAGCGTGGGGCACAGCCCAAGCGTGTCCTCAATCAACTCTACAAATACACGCCCCTGCAGTCCACCTTTGGCGCACAGATCCTGGCGCTTGTCAACGGCGAGCCCCGCCTGCTGACCCTCAAACGCGCCCTCCAACTCTATCTGGAACATCGCCAAGACGTGATCACCCGGAGGACTCAGTACGATCTGGATAAAGCCAAACACCGGGCACACATCCTGGAAGGGCTGCTGATCGCTCTGGCAAACCTGGATGACGTGATCCAGACCATCCGCGAATCCGAAGATGCCGATGTTGCAAAAGAAAATCTGATGTCTCGCTTTAAGCTTACCGAGATTCAAGCCCAGGCTATCCTGGATATGCAGCTCCGCCGTTTGGCAGCACTGGAACGCCAGAAGATCATGGACGAACACAAAGAACTCCTCAGCCAGATCGAATACCTGGAAGACCTCCTGGCGCATCCTAAGAAGATCCTGGAGATCATCCGCACCGACCTGAATGAGATAGCCGAGAAATACAGCGATGAACGCCGCACGGTGATCGCACCGGATGCGAACAGCGACCTCTCCGAGGAAGCGCTGGTCAAGAAGGAGGATGTCTTCGTCAGTATCACCCAGAAGGGCTACGTCAAGCGTGTCTCCGAAACCACTTACCGCTCGCAGGGGCGCGGCGGCCGGGGCGTGATCGGGCAGTCCATGCGCGACGAGGATGAGGTCAAGTTCTTCTTGCGCTGCCACACCATGAGTAAACTGCTTTTCTTCTCCGACAAGGGCAAGGTCTATTCAGAAAAGGTCTGGCAGCTCCCAGAGGAAGGGCGTACTGGACGTGGAATCCCACTTCTCAATATCATCAACATCAGCCCATCCGAGACCGTCACCGCGGTCGTCCCGGTGGCGGACTTTGCGGACGCGAACTACTGCACCATGGCGACCGTCAGCGGCCGGGTCAAGCGTGTGGAACTCTCCGCCTTTGAATCTGTGCGCCCCTCCGGACTGATCGCCATCAGCCTGGATGAGGACGATCAGCTTGGCTGGGTTTGCCTGACAGGCGGGGAAGATGAGATCATGCTCGTCACGCATCACGGTCAGGCGCTGCGCTGTGCCGAGTCTGACATCCGTCCCATGGGCCGTCAGGCAATGGGCGTGATCGGCATCCGTATGCGTGAAGGCGACCGGCTGGCTGCCATGGAAGTCGTAGAACCGGGCGGCGACCTGCTGGTCATCACGGAAAAAGGCTTCGGGAAGCGCACGCCGCTCTCCGAGTATTCCCGCAAGGGACGGGCGACCATGGGCGTCGCTACGATCGACAAGCACGCGGTGGATACTATTGGCAGGATCAAAGAAGCCCGTGTCGTGCAGGAAAAAGACGAAGTTACCCTGATCTCCAGCGGCGGGATCGTGATCCGCATGGCAGTAGCGGATATCTCCATTCAGGGACGCTCCACCCGCGGCGTGACGATCATGAACCTGGAGGATGGCGACACCGTCGCTGCCATGGCGCGGATACCGGAATAGTAAGCATTAAATAAAACAGAAAATCCCGGGGTGAGATAATCACTTCGGGATTTATTATTTTAATCCGGTTAATTCGATTAAGTTATTCCCTCAATCCTGATAGCACATCACAATCTCGCCGGCGAC
>Ga0272443_10002341_pt1 | contig 24455 bp, 20 predicted proteins | sample SSMAcet12_FD_193581 | JGI IMG/M metagenome (GOLD analysis project Ga0272443, IMG submission 193581) | Marine sediment archaeal communities from Little Sippewissett salt marsh, Falmouth, MA, United States - SSM-Acet-12 | ecosystem: Environmental > Aquatic > Marine > Wetlands > Sediment ...
GTATCAGGGTAGCGCAGCAAGCACATCAGTCTGTTCATAGCAGGTGGCGTTGTTGACGTTGTGTCGTGGACGCTATTTCTGTGATATACTATTGGTATACTTTTTCTTCTTTGTCTACAATACCTTGTTATTTTTCTTTGTGATTATTTCTGCTAATAATGATAATATGGAAAATACTGGCGTCTGATTTTTTTTACAGGAGAGGATTGAATCCCTGTCGATGCTGACAACTCAGCGACGAACATCAATCAGAAGCTTGCAGCATCATAGCAGGCTGAAGGTGATCTGAGGGAGACGCAGAGCAGCACCCCGCAATATCGGGGATGCTGCTTTGCATTTTTGGTGGCAGGAGTGCCTGGATGTTGAGTGATCAGTCGCTGAACGGATCGGGTCTCGGGGTTGTATCTGATGATGGCGGGAGAAGTGGTAGTTCCATCCTGGGCTGGGTGCCGGTCAGGGTTTTCAGAAACGCGACAATCTGCTCATTTTCCTCCTCGGTGAAGGTTCTTCCCAGCTGAATTCTGCCCATGATTTCGACTGCTTCTGCCAGTGTTTCCGCCTCGCCGTCATGAAAATACGGATAGGTCAGCTCGACATTTCGCAGGGTTGGGACTTTGAAGGAGAACCGGTCGGCATCCTTTCCGGTTACTGCCGAACGTCCTTCGACAGGACTTGTTGCCTTGTATGGGGCAACAAGTCCCATTTTCTGGAAAGAGTTTCCTCCAAGCGCCGGTCCGTTATGGCAAGCGCTACATCCGCTTGACTTGAAGAGCGCGTATCCTTTCAGTTCCGTTTCATTGATGGCGCTGTCATCGCCTTTAAGCCAGAGGTCGAATCGCGAATCGGGTGTGACGAGGGTTTCTTCAAAAGCTGCAATGGCTGTCGTGACCTGGTCGATGTCAATGCTGGTGGTGGCGAACACCTGGTGAAATTCATCGACGTAACCGGGAATCGATTGCAAGAGCTCGACGGCAAGTTCATGGGTGAATGCCATCTCTCCAGGATTGGCTATCGGCCCCCCTGCCTGTTCTTTAAGGTCTTTTGCTCTTCCATCCCAGAATTGTGCCAGGTTCAGGTTCGAGTTCAGGACGGTCGGCGAGTTGATAGGTCCTCTACTCCATTTATGCCCGATCGAGCTTTTCAAGTTGTCACTTCCTCCCATACTGAGGTTGTGACATGAGTTACAGGAGATAAATCCGGAGAGCGATAGCCTTGGGTCGAAATAGAGTTTTTTGCCAAGTTCTACCATTGCAGTATCGGTAATTATCGCCGGTTCAAGTGGCTTTACCGGTTCGTTTCGCATGACGGAAATCTCTTGCTCTGCGGCAGGCTTTTGAGCGCTTTTTGAGTTGTTCTGCTGCTCTGTGTCAGGAGTACACGAGGTGGTGACTGCAAGCGTAGTCAGGGCACCGAGGAAAGTAGTAAGCTTCATGGTCTGCACTGTTTTTTGTCTGCTTTTGTCAGCTTCTTCCGCCTGGGAAGCCTTGGGAGTAGCTCCAGGAGCGTTGTTTCGCAAAAGGGTTTATCGATAGTCAATTTGCAGAGCAGGATGTGCTGATGCTTTTCCAGCGCTGTGTTTGTTGATCCTCGATTGACCTGCGAAAACCCGTGGAGGATGTCGTAATTGCTCTGATCTGACAGAGTTTTGGCGGGCTTTCAGCTTCAATGTAGTGAAAACAGTCTGTTGATTTGCTCAGAAAAGATCGGTTACAGTTACTCTTCCTCTTCTGCAAAGAAGATCTCTGCTATTGCGTCAGGAATGGCGGTGAGCACATCTTCCGACGATACCAGGCTGGAGATGTCGTTTGCGAGGTCTCCGGCACGTCCGTGGAACCATGCTGCCGCTGCTGCTGCGTTCCAGGTGTCGGGGCCTTTTGCCGAAATGGCTGCGATCATACCGGAGAGCAGGTCTCCGGTGCCTGCTGTTGCCAGTGCTTCGGTGCCGCTCTGGTTGATGAGGATCTTTCCTGACGGATTGGCTATGAGTGTCGGGTTTCCTTTGAGCAGGAGATTGATCTGCTGTTCTGCACTGTAGCTGCGAATGATATCGAGTGGGTTTTCTCTGATGTCATGCGCGCTGTAACCGCTGAGCCTGCTGAACTCGCCTGCGTGAGGCGTGAGTATAGCATCAAAGAATGTCCGGGAGCGTCGTTCTCTTGCTGACGAGGCGATGGCATAGAGGGCATCGGCGTCGAGAACGAGTTTTGTATTGCTGATTTCCGGGCTTTCACAGAGCTTTGTGATCAAATCGATGGTTTCAGGCGCCCTTCCCATACCGCATCCGATCAGGATGCTGTCTGCCCAGGCGGCTTTTTCAATGATATCGTCAACATTCCTGCCGATGACGGTTGCCGAGGGAGCTGCTATATGAAGGGCCGTTGCCATCCCTTCGGGAAGGGAGACACAGACATATCCGGCTCCGCATGCGATTGCTGCACGGGTTGCCAGTATTGCTGCGCCAGTCATCGATGCGGATGGTGAAGATGAGCCTGCGATGATGAGCACCTTGCCGTTAGTGTGTTTTGCGCTCGACGTTTCACGTAGCGTAAATGTTTCTGCCGCGAAGGCGCTGTCGGTCAGGCGGCAGGCACACTCTTTAACGAGAAAGGAGGGAATGGAGATTTCTGCGGTTACAACTTCTCCGCTCAGGCGTGGACCGTTCCGGAAAAAAAAGCCGGTTTTTCGGTATGCCATGGTGATCGTCATATCGGCTTCAACGGCCGGGGCTGCAGCACATCCTGTGGTTGCGTCAAGGCCGCTTGGCAGGTCGAGAGCAACGCTTACCGCTGAGGTTCTTTCTCTGATCGTGTTGATGAGCTCAATGCCCTCCCTGACGGGTGAACGCAGGGGTTCATCATCTCGTTCGATATGGAGGCCTGTGCCGAGCACTGCGTCGATGACGGCGTCATAGCTGTTTTCAGCCAGAGAGGGGAGTGCTTCATCATGGCTGTGGCAGATGGTGAGTGCATCGCAATGTTCTGCATACGCTTCAAGAATGGCGAAGCCTTCACGGTTGACCGCTGCAAGTGTTTCGGGCGGGTAGAGCAGGACGATATCGACCGTCGCATTCCGGTTGATGAGGTGCCGGGCGAGGACAAACCCGTCACCTCCGTTGTTTCCTTTGCCGCAGACGATCAGAAAATGGAACCCGTCGAGGCTTTCATCTTCCGATCCTGTCAGGTGTCGACCCAGTATTTTCGATGCTTCACGACCGGCCAGTTCCATCAGGCGCGTTTCACTGGTACGCAGCGTTGCAATCGCGGCCCGGTCTGCCAGGGCCATTTCTTCGGCTGTGAGTATCGCATCCATGGCTGTCGTGCTTATTGCAATCAAAGTTCGTCGAGGTGCAGTGCGTTTTCCAGGGCAGGATAGTACGCCGCGATGAGTTCTTCAGTTGAAAAACTGACGATGGGCTTGCCGTTGACCTCAACTGATGCTCCCGATTCCTGGACTTTCCCGATGACTTTTGCCGGTATCTGGTGGTGCATGGCCATGTCGATTACTCTGGCGGCATTTTCTGCGGGCAGACTCAGCAGTACCCGTCCCTGGGCTTCTGAGTAGAACAGTTCCTGCATGAAGCTCTCATGTCGCTGGCTTGTTTCCAGGTTAACGGCAAAGCCCATCGGGCTCTCTTTTTTCATGATGGCTTTTTCAGCAAGAGCAGTAATCATTCCTCCGTCTGAAATATCATGAGCTGAGCTGAGAAGGCCTTCTGCGGAAAGTTCAATCAGCAGTTCCTGCAGTCGTTGTTCAAGTTCAAGATCGAATGTTGGAGTCGTTTTGCCCGGCGTTGCATACTGCATGACAAGATATTCTGATCCATCGAGGGTGAGATTGGGGTCTCCAAGCAGAAGAATTGCATCGCCGGCGTTCTGGAATGTCGAGCCGGTCAGGTTGTCGATATTGTCGAGAAGACCGATCATGCCGATGACAGGCGTCGGGTAAATCGCTGTGCCGGTAAGGGATGATTCATTGTAGAAACTGACGTTTCCTCCTGTGACCGGTGTGTTGAACGCCCGGCAGGCTGCACCCATGCCTTCGACCGATGTTTTGAACTGATAGTATACTTCAGGCTTGTATGGATTGCCGAAGTTCAGGCAGTTGGTGATTGCCAGCGGCCGTGCTCCGGAGCAGGCTATGTTGCGGGCGCATTCAGCTACGGCAATCATGCCTCCTTCACGGGGATTGAGATAGACGTATCTGGCATTGCAGTCGGTCTGCATTGCCAGACCCTTGTTGGAGCCTTTTATGCGGATGACCGCTGCGTCGGATGTTCCTGTCGCGGTGACGGTATTGGTCTGGACCATGGAATCATACTGCTGGTAGACCCATTGCTTGCTGGCTATATTCGGCCTCGAGAGGAGCTGTATCGTGGTTTCATGCAGATCAAGTTCACTGTCTGCAACGATCTGTGCATCAGGTGTTTCGGGTTTCTTTTCGGTCGCTTCACGGATATAGACCGGAGCTCCTCCTCCAAGCACGAGCGAGGTTGCCGGTATTTCAGCGACAACTTTGCCTCTATGACGGATACGCAGCATGTTGTCGTTGGTCACGCTGCCGATAACAACGGCGTGAATATCCCACTTGCGATAGATATCGATGATATCCTCTTCATGACCTTTCTCTGCGACCAGCAGCATGCGTTCCTGGGATTCAGAAAGCATGATTTCATATGCCGACATGGCATCTTCACGGGTGGGAACATGGTCAAGATTGATGTCGATTCCGCCGTGCCCGTGTTTGTCGATCCCTCTTGCGCTCATTTCCGATGTCGAACTGGTGATACCGGCTGCGCCCATATCCTGTAAACCGGCAACGAAGCCGGATGCAATGGCTTCCAATGTTGCTTCGAGCAGCAGTTTTTCTGCGAAGGGGTCACCGACCTGAACACTCGGCCGTTTGTCTTCAGATGCCTCACTCAGATCTTCCGAGGCGAATGTCGCTCCATGAATGCCGTCCCGCCCGGTGGCTGATCCGACAATCAGGACCGGATTGCCTTGCCCTTCAGCGGTTGCACTGACGGTTTTGTGGTGTTCGACCAGGCCCACCGACATGGCATTGACGAGCGGGTTGCCGGTATAGGCATCTTCGAAATAGATTTCTCCGCCGACGGTAGGAACGCCGAATGAGTTGCCGTAATCGCCGATTCCCCTGACGACGCCGTCGACGAGGTAGCGTACTCTGGGGTCTTTGGGGGATCCGAAGCGAAGTGAGTTGAGTGCAGCGACAGGGCGCGCCCCCATGGTGAAAATATCGCGATGAATTCCGCCAACACCGGTTGCCGCTCCCTGATAGGGTTCGACGGCGGACGGGTGATTGTGCGATTCAATTTTGAAGGCGACGGCCAGATTGTCTCCGATATCGACAAGTCCTGCGTTTTCTTCTCCTGCGCTTGTCAGGAGGCGTCCCCCTTCTCTTGGCAGGGTTTTCAGGACAGCGATTGAGTTTTTGTAGCTGCAGTGCTCGGACCACATGACTGAATAAATACCTAATTCCGTAAAGGTGGGCGTTCTTTGGAGAACGTCGACTATCGTGCGGTACTCGTCTTCATTCAGACCGTGTTCTCTTGCAAGATTAAGATTGACTTCTGGTTCTGTCTGTGTCATGTTCTGGGCTTTGACTGTTCAGCTGATTGAGGGGGATCTTTTTTTGGGATCCCCTGAAAGATTGTCGTTTACCTGCCGCAGCAGTTTTTATATTTTTTTCCGCTTCCGCACGGGCATGGATCGTTTCTGCCCGGAGTCTGTTCGGCTTTGACCGGCTGGGCGGTTGCTCCGGCTTTTTCGGCGGCCGGGTCTGATGACGATGGGCGTTCGGCGCGTTGTGCAGCGGCGGCATTTAACGCTCCTTGCGATTCTTCGTGTTTTGCTACGAGCCGTTCTTTGCGCACCTGCGACATTTTCTGTCGTTCCTCGATCTGCTCCTGGGCTTCAGGGGTGACGGGGAAGAGTTTGAACGCGAGAGAGAGTGTTTCAAGCTCGATCTCCCTGAGCAGTTCGACAAACAGTCGATAGGCCTCCTGTTTGTATTCGAGAAGAGGGTCTTTCTGACCGTACGCTCTGAGGTTGATGCCTTCTTTGACCGAGTCGATTTCCCGCAGGTGTTCACGCCATTTCTGGTCGATGACGCTCAGGACGGCATAGCGTTCAATCTGGCGCATGATGTTGGAAGGAACCATCTCCTCTTTACGCTTGTAGAACGCGATAGCGGTCTGGAAAAGCTTGTCGGCATTTTCTTCGACTGAGTTCTTTTCAAACTCGTCACTTCCTATTTTGAATTCGACCGAAAGTTCGCGCAGAACCTGTTCTTCGAGTCCGTCGACGTCTGCGTTCGGATGATATTTTTCAATCACTTTTGTGGCGTGATCGTGCAGGAGGTCGAAAATATCTGCTGTCAGACGTTCCTTGATGAGGGCGTTACGGCGCCGTTTGTAGATCACTTCGCGCTGCTGATTGAGGACGTCATCGTATTCAAGCAGGCGTTTTCGAATGGCAAAGTTCTGTTCTTCAACCTTTTTCTGGGCACGCTCTATTGATTTTGTGACCATCGGGTGTTCAATGATATCTCCTTCTTCATGGCCAAGGCGGTCCATGACGGAGATAACCCTTTCGGATCCGAAAAGGCGCATCAGATTGTCTTCGAGAGAGACGTAGAAGATCGATTCTCCCGGATCGCCCTGACGTCCGGCCCTGCCTCGCAACTGGCGATCGATTCTTCTGGATTCGTGTCGTTCCGATCCGAGGATGAACAATCCGCCGCTTTCCCTCACTCCCTGGCCGAGTTTGATGTCTGTACCGCGTCCTGCCATGTTGGTCGCAATCGTTACGGCACCTTTTTCACCTGCGTGGGCAACAATCTCTGCTTCCTGCTCATGCTGTTTTGCGTTGAGGACACTGTGGCGTATTTTTTTCGCCCTTAGCATTCTCGAGAGTGTTTCAGATACTTCAACACTGGCGGTACCGACAAGTACCGGTTGACCTTTTTCCTGGAGTTCGATGATTTTGCCAATGATTGCCGTGTATTTTTCACGCCGCGTTTTGAAGACGAAATCATTGAGGTCATGACGCTGAATCGGTTTGTTTGTCGGAATAACGACGACGTCGAGGCTGTAGATTTCGAAAAACTCTGATGATTCGGTCTCAGCAGTTCCTGTCATGCCTCCAAGTTTTTTATAGAGGCGGAAATAGTTTTGAATAGTGATCGTTGCCAGTGTCTGGGTCTCTCCTTCAATCTTGACATTCTCCTTTGCCTCGATGGCCTGATGGAGACCGTCGCTGTAGCGGCGTCCGGGCAGGATTCTTCCTGTGAACTCGTCGACAATCATTACCTGGCCGTTCTGGACAACATATTCGCTATCCCTGTCGAACAGTGAATAGGCCTTGAGCAGCTGGCTGATGTTGTGGAGTCGTTCGGAGCGTTCCGAAAACAGGCGGTAGATATCATCTTTCCGTTTGATTTTTTCTTCCGCGGAGAGAGTCTTTTCGGCTTCAATGATCGCGATTTCAGCACCGACATCGGGAACCAGGAAGATATCACTGTCCTGCTTGCTGAGCTGGCTGAGAAAATCACGTCCTTTGTCGGTGAGGTCGATCGTTCCGGTTTTTTCATCGACGGAGTAAAAGAGTTCGTCATCGACCTCCTGCATCCGGCTTGCGTTATCTTTCAGGTACTCGTTTTCAACATTCTGGATAAGCCTTGCTATTCCAGTCTGTGAGAGCACTTTGATGAAGCGTTTGTTTTTCGGCTGTCCTCGCTTGACTCGCAGCAGAGCAAGTCCTGCATCAAAGTCGTCCGCTTTGTTTTTGAGCGCTTTTTCAGCATCGGTCAGATACCCCGCCACAAGGTTCTGCTGGGATTTGACCAGGCGTTCGATCCATGGCTGGATTTCAATGAATTTATCGGTATTGGAATGAGGAACCGGGCCTGAGATGATCAGCGGCGTTCTTGCCTCGTCGATCAGGACACTGTCAACCTCGTCAACGATTGCATAGTAGAACGGGCGCTGTACGAGATCTGCGGGTGCTCCGGCCATATTGTCGCGCAGATAATCAAAACCGAATTCATTGTTGGTGCCATAGGTGATATCGCAGAGGTACTGTTCACGGCGTTCCTGGGGCTTCATACTCGTGAGGATAACACCTGTTTTGAGGCCGTGGAAGTCAAATACCGGCTTCATCCACTCTCTGTCGCGCTGAGCCAGATAGTCGTTGACAGTGACAATATGAACGCCTCTTCCTGTCAGAGCATTGAGGAATGCAGGCAGTGTTGAAACGAGAGTTTTCCCTTCTCCGGTAGCCATTTCCGATATCTTGCCGCTGTGCAGCACAACGCCGCCTATAAGCTGAACATCGTAGGGGACCATGTCCCATGTCATTGAGTGTCCGACAACGTTGTATTCAAGACCCTTGAGCCTGCGACATGTTTCTTTGACAATAGCGAACGTTTCGGGCAGGATTTCCTCGAGAATGGCAGCGGTTTTTTCTTCAAATTGCGTGTCGAGCGTGTCGAGTTCCTGATTAATGTTGTCAGCCTGATTGAGATCAAGCTCAGGATTGTCGAGTTTCTGTTCGAGATCGTTGCGTTTCTGTTCTGTTTCAGCCAGAGCTGATTGTATCCGATCTTTGAGTGAAGCGGTTTTTAAACGCAGCTCATCATCGCTCAATGAGGAAAGGGAGGAAAATATTTCATTGATGCGCTCAATCGTCGGCTGGATTTTTTTTATGTCTTTATCGTGCTTCGAACCAAAGAGCTTCGTGAAAATTTTAAGCATTAACTGGGTTCAATCTATGGTTTGAAAAATGAACGTATTCACAAAGGCCTCTCCGAGGGCAGAAGCCTGTTACTTCACTGCTATGCGGCTAAAAGCCCTCTGCCGCTTGTAAAGGGCAGAATATCTGTACGGTAAAGTATTGAATTAGCAGGGGAGAAAAAAATTCAAAACCCAAAAATCACCAATCCGTAAAACCCGTCTTTTTCATCAGTTTTCGGGCATTTTTTGCAGGATCTTTCAACGGTGCAGTCATGTTGTTTTATTTGTGTCCTCTGTTCTCTTTTTTTCGATTGTTTGCCATGAGTAAAATTTAAGCGTAACTTAAATTTTGCATCACTTTAATTATATGATACCTGATGATTGTAGCGCAACACGGAAGGAAATTGGATGATCATGAATGGAAACCGTTTATTGAAATTCTTTTATCTGCTGAACATATTGTTCTGACGACCCACATGAATTCGGATGGCGACGGTCTTGGCAGTGAAACGGCGCTTGGCGAAGCGCTGAGGCTGCTGGGCAAGCAGGTCTCCATCATCAACCCCACAGAGGTGCCCCCAAATTACCGATTTCTTTCGGGGGTAGCTCCCATAGATGTTTTCAACGCCCGGAATGAGGCTTGCATTCAGGAGATCGCTCTTGCTGACCTTGTGGTACTTCTTGATGCCAATCTTCGGGAAAGAATGGGCGGAATATGGCAGCATGTCGATTTTGGACGAGAGGTTGGCAAGCTGAAGGTTCTTTGCCTTGACCATCATCTGGAACCGGAGGATTTTGCTGATCTCATGATTTGCGAAGCCTATGCGTCGTCGACCGGAGAGCTGGTATACGATCTTATCATGAGTCTTCAGGAGTATACTGGAAAGAGACTGATGACTCCTGCTGTGGCGACGGGTATTTATGTTGCCATCATGACCGATACCGGTTCGTTCCGCTTTCCAAAAACAACTCCTTATGTCTATCATGTCGCCGGTGAACTTGTCGCAGCAGGCGCTGATCCCAATGATATCTATGACAAGGTCTACAACTCTCTCAATATTCAGGCTCTCAAGCTACTCGGCGCCGCATTGAGTGAAATTCGGTTATGTGAGAACAATACAGTCTCTCTGCTGCTGATTTCACAGGATATGCTCCGCGCAACAGGCAGTAAACTGTTCGATACCGATCTGATAATTCGTTATCTTCTCAGTGTGCCTTCGGTTCAGATTGCTGTACTGATGGTTGAAATGGTTGATGGCCGTACCAAAGTGAGTTTCAGGTCCCGTGGCGAGATATATGTCAATGAGATTGCAAAAATTTACGGAGGGGGTGGTCACAGAAACGCCGCAGGATGCCTGTTGCAGTTTTCACCCGAAAAAGCTTCCCGGGTGGTGCTGGGCGATGTGCGTGAATTTTTGAAAACCCATGTCAACAATACCGTAATCCAACTATGATGATGATAGCAATGAAGACTGAGACTACTGTAACAAAAAGCTCTTTAAAAAATATCAAAGCAGGTCTGCTTGTTCTGCCATTCAGCGTTAAAAGCCTTAAAAAAGATGCTCCGAAAGTGCTTGGCGCTCTCGGGCTCAATGACCGCGCACTGAAAGATTTCAAGGCAGCTGCGGGCGACACGCTTCTTTTCTACCCGGGCGGAGCCGGCGTGAAAGCTTCACGTGTTCTGCTTCTCGGTATCGGGGAGGGTGCAGCAACGGAAGATTATCGGAAAGCCGGCACAAGCGTTGCTCGTCAGGCGGCAACCTGTGAGGTTCAGAGTGTTGCAGTGGATGCGTCATCTATTGTGGAGTGGTCGGCCCGCAGCGCCTTGTCTCTTGAAGATATTGCTGAATTGCTGACAGGTTCGATCCTTAATGCGACCTATAGGTTTGACCGCCTTAAAAGCGGAAAAATGGAGAAGGATAAGAAGAAAAAAAAGGCTTCGTACGAAGGGATTTCCAGGCTGATTTTCAGGGTGAATGCCGGTAGTATCAAGGATGTGGAAAAAGGGACTGTTTCGGGTATGGTCATTGCGGAGTCTCAGGGAGTGGCACGGGATCTCGTCAATCTTCCCGGTAATCTGCTCAATGCTGTCGATATTGCCCGATATGCTTCCGAGTCTGCTGAAAAGCATGGATATACGGCAACTGTTTTCGACAAGGACGCCATCGACCACCTCGGTATGGGAGGGCTTATGGCTGTCAACAAAGGAAGTAAAGAACCACCGACATTCACGATTCTTGATTATAACCCCGGGGAAAAGTCAAAAGGAACGGTTGCGCTTGTAGGAAAAGGGGTGACGTTTGATTCCGGCGGTATATCCATCAAGCCGGCCAACGGTATGGATGAAATGAAATGTGATATGGCTGGAGCGGCGGTTGTTATAGCTACCGTTGAAGCAGCGGCAAGGCTCGGTCTCGAGTACCGAATTCTCGGGTTTATCCCTTCGACTGACAATATGCCGGGAGGCGCGGCTCAGAAGCCTGGCGATGTGATCACGACCTATTCCGGCATTACTGTCGAGGTTGGCAATACCGATGCTGAAGGTCGTCTTATTCTTGCCGATGCGCTCTCTTACGCTATAGAAACGTATAAGCCGGATACGATTATTGATCTGGCGACATTGACCGGAGCCTGTATTGTTGCTCTGGGATATGGGGTTGCCGGGATGTTCAGCAATGATGATAATCTTGCAGCGGCTCTCTATGATGCCGGTCAGGTGAGCGGTGAAAAGGTCTGGCGTCTGCCTTTGTGGGATGAGTATGATGAGCTGATCAAATCTGAAGTGGCCGATGTACATAATACGGGCGGTCGCGGTGCCGGCACCATTACTGCTGCCAAATTCCTGCAGAATTTTATTGGCGACCACAAGCACTGGGCTCACATCGATATTGCCGGGCCGGCATTTTCTGGTAAAGCCGGAGCAAAGGCTCATGGGGGTACAGGGTTTGGCGTGAGTCTTCTTCTGGATTTTCTGAGAAATATGTAACAGCCGGAAAAAGGTGCCGTTCATATTGCTGAGCGGTCTTTTTCCGATTCATGATACTCTATGAGTGAGAATGGTATGAATGATATTGAACCGAATCCTGTTGTGATTATTCCGGGGGTGCTGTTTTGGGACGGCTTGTACGACGGGATGAAGCAGGAGCTCAGTCGCACTATTCCATCGGAAAGAATCGCCGTGGTTCCTGTCAGTCTGCTTGACTGGGTCGGCTTTCCGCCAAGGCCTGAGCTTTCCACGAACAGAGTCATGGCCGCACTTGACAGGACAATAGCGGACATGCAGCAGCGTTTTCCTGATAAACCGGTGAGGATTGTCGCTCATAGCGGAGGAGGGACAGTAGCGTTGGTCTATCTTCTGGAAAAAGAGTTTCAGGGTGATGTGTACCATCGCAGAAAATCGGTCAGTACACTGTTGACCCTCGGTACTCCTTTTGTGACAAAAGAGTATTACGCAAAGATGAAGACCGATTTCATCATGAAGCATCTTTCCGACGACTTTTTTCATGATTGCCGTGTTGTTTCAGTTGTGAGTGATGCCTACCAGGGAGCTCTCGATAAAGGCCTGATCGAAAAGGTGTGCTACCATTTCTATATGAATGTTGTCGGAGAAGGAAATCTGGCCGGCGACGGCATTGTTCCTGTTACAAGCTGTTTTCTTGAAGGGGCTGAAAATGTTACTATTTCAGGAATTGAGCATCTTCCAACACCGCATGCCAAATGGTATGGGACAAAAGAGGGGGTCGAACAATGGGTGGACATGCTATGAAAGAGGTTGTCAGGCGAACTGCTTTGCTCATGATTGTTGCGCTTGTTATGGTTGCCGGGGGTTGTCAAAGCCGTCAGCAGCAGGAGAGTTCCCGACAGGAGTATGTTGAGTCTATCATGGCTATTCTGACGCAGGTTCAGAAAAACCTCTCCAGGATTCAGCAGAAAGAGGCTGTTGTCGAGCGTTTGTCATCTGATATTGAAAAGAAGGAAGAAAAAAGCGCGGAGGAGCTTGGCCGTGATATTAATGCAAGTATCCGCTTTATCGATTCGACGCTGCAGTCCAGTAAAAATCTTGTCTCACGTCTGGAGGAGGAAAATAAAAATTCAGCATACCGTATCGCATCGGTTGATCAGCTGACAGCTGAGCTGCGCAGTACGATCGAGAAAAAAGATCGTGAGATTCAGGAGCTCAAGACCGAGGTTCAGAATCTCGATCGTCAGGTGACGGAACTGCTTGAAACCGTTGATGTTCTCGATGAGTTTATCATAGAGCAGGAAGACAAGCTTTCGTTTGCTTACTATATTTCAGGGACATATGATGATCTTGTCGAGAAAGGTATTCTTGCGCGTTCGACAAACCCTCTTGCCGGAATCTTCAATCGGGAGTACCGTTTGACACAGGATTTTGATGTATCGCTTTTTCAACGTATCGATATTATTGAAACACGCGATCTCTTTTTTGAGCGATCTCCAAAAAATCTGAAAATCGTCACTCCTCATACCACTGATTCCTATGAGATGATAGGCGGAGAGAGTTCTGCTCTGCTGCTTATCAGGGACGAAAACGAGTTCTGGAAAAAATCACGCTGCCTGGTTATCGTGATTGAAGAGTAGATGCTCGATCACCTGTTCAGGTGCTGGCTTGTTTTTCCGTTAAGGTAGCGGTCAATGACCTTCGCCCCAACACTGTCTCCCCATACGTTGACCGTTGTCCTGCAACGGTCGAGGAACCAGTCTATAGCAAGAATGAGCGAAATGCCTTCCACTGGAAGGTTGACCGCTTTCAGGACCAGAACCATAGTGACCAGCCCTGCTTCAGGAATACCCGCGGCTCCGATTGCCGCAAGTGTTGCTGTCAGAAAGACGATGCCGAGTTCCGGCCCCGTCAGTATGATTCCGTTCATCTGGGCGATGAATATAACGGCAACTGCTTCATAAAGAGCGGTGCCGTCCATGTTGATTGTCGCTCCAAGGGGAAGCGTGAATCCTGCTGTTCGGGCTGAGACATTGTTTTTTTCTTCGGCGCATTCCATGGTGACCGGAAGCGTTGCCGAGCTTGAGGCTGTTGAAAAGGCTGTCAGGAGAGCAGGAGAGGTGTTGGCGGCGAACCGTCCGGGAGGTGTTCTCCCGATAAATTTCAGGAGGAGAGGCAGGACGATGATGCTGTGAATCATGAGCCCGGCAATGACAGTCAGCGAATAGCTGCCGAGGCGCATGAGTTCAGGGATGAATCCGTTAAATCCTCCGGCGCTGCTCAGTCGTCCTGCAATAAGAGCCCCTATTCCGACAGGTGCGGTATACATGATCAGGTGAATGATTTTCATCACTGCTTCGTTGAGGCTGACGAAAAAGTCCAGAACCGGTCGGCCTTGTTCTCCCATCGTTGTCAGAACGCCTCCCAGGAGGAGTGAAAAGACAATGATCGGCAGGATATCATTTTCCGCCATAGCCTTGAAAAGATTTGATGGGACAAGGCCGGTAATCACCTCTTTGAGCAGTCCCTGGATGGTGCGCTCTTCTTCTTGTGCTCTTCGGGTTTGCGGTGCTTCGTCCATCAGGGATTCATTGTGCGTTGCCGTTATTGCTGATGCCGGTTCTGTTGGTGGCGTTGCAATACCGGGGTTGCCGGGTTGGAGCAGAACAACCAGGGTTATTCCTGTGATAACGGCGACTGCGGTGGTGCCAAGGTAGTAGCTGATGGTTACTCTTCCCAGCGAGCCGAGCTTCCGTATGTCCCCGAGCCTGCTGATGCCGGTTATCATTGCCGCGATAATGAGTGGCATGACAAGCATCGAAAGTGTTCGTATGAAGAGGTCTCCGATAAACGAGATTTCGTTGCCGACGGCTGGAAAAAATCCTCCGATAAGCGTACCGGAGAGAATTCCTGCAAGAATGCCAATGAGAAGTTTGTTGTTCTGCAAGGGTCGGGAGTGGTTGGGTTTTTGCGGATGATGATCGTGTCAAAAGTACGGTTTTTTACATTATTTTTGTATATATAAGCTCATTTTTCAGGATGCCGCTAACGCGGTTATCTTTGTTTTTTCCCTCATACGTCATTGAAAAAACTCTATAACGCGCATGTTATGAAGATTACCATTTTTGGTTCAGGATATGTCGGTCTGGTCACGGGAGCATGCTTTGCCGAAGTCGGCAATGACGTGCTGTGCGTCGATATCGACGAAGAAAAAATCAGTCGTCTGAAAAAGGGTGAAATCCCGATATACGAGCCGGGCCTTGAGGATATGGTGATTGAAAACAGCCGTGAAGGACGTCTGAAGTTTACGTCAGATGTCGCTGAGGGTGTGGCTTATGGCCTGTTCCAGTTTATCGCTGTGGGGACGCCGCCTGATGAAGACGGTTCGGCAGACCTTCGCCATGTGCTCAGTGTCGCTGAGAGCATCGGGCGTCACATGGACGACTATCGTATCATTATCGACAAATCAACGGTGCCAGTGGGGACTGCAGACCTGGTGCGCGACAAGGTGCTTTCGGTGCTTGCCGAAAGAAACGTTTCGATAGATTTCGATGTTGTCTCCAATCCGGAATTTCTCAAGGAAGGTGATGCTATCAACGACTTCATGAAGCCGGAGCGGATCGTTGTTGGCGTGGATAATCCGAGAACAAAAGAACTTTTACGCACCCTCTACGGTCCGTTTAACCGGAGCCATGAGCGTTTTATTGCGATGGATATCCGTTCGGCGGAGCTGACCAAGTATGCTGCTAACGCTATGCTGGCCACCAAGATCAGCTTCATGAACGAGATTGCCAATATCGCCGAGCGTGTCGGTGCTGATGTCGAAGCAGTGCGTCGCGGTATCGGTTCGGACTCGAGGATCGGTTTTCCCTTTATCTATCCCGGTGTCGGTTACGGTGGATCCTGTTTCCCGAAGGATGTGCAGGCGCTTGAGCGAACCGCACGTAAATTCGGTTATGATTCGCGAATTCTGCAGGCTGTCGAGGCCGTGAATCACGATCAGAAGCTGTCGCTTGTCGATAAGATGCGTGACCATTTCAAGGGGGATTTGAAGGGTAAAACCATAGCAATATGGGGTCTGGCCTTCAAACCCAATACCGACGACATGCGTGAGGCTCCGAGCCGCGAGATTATCGAAGCCTTATGGAGTGAGGGCGCAAAGGTCAGGGCGTATGATCCGGTTGCGATAGACGAGGCAAGGCGGATCTATGGCGAGCGTGATGATCTTGAGCTTCTTGAGCATCCCGACGAGACACTCAAGGGTGCCGATGCGCTGGCTGTGGTTACTGAGTGGATGGTGTTTCGCAGCCCTGATTTCGATGTCATGAAATCGGAGCTTACTTCCCCGGTGATTTTCGACGGTCGCAACATCTACAATCCTGATATGATGGAGCAGCTTGGCTTCACCTACTACTCTATAGGACGGCTCCCAAGGTGTAATGCCTGAGTCACTCCTGCTTCTGTCGCTCTAAGCATGCAGACCAGTTACCGGTCCGGCATCTGCCGGTACCGGTAGAGGTGATCAAGAGGCCCGGATCCTTTTCCCAGACGGAAAAATGATCCGGCCTCAAGTGCTCCGAGAAGATAGTTCCTGCCTTCTGCAACCGCGTCTTCAAGCCCTCTGCCTTTTGCAAGAAAGCAAGCGATCGCTGATGAAAGGGTACAGCCTGTGCCGTGGGTATTGACAGTGCTGATCCTTGGTGAGGAAAACCACCGTTCCTCTCTACCGCTCAAAAGCAGGTCTTCACAGCGATCTCCCTGCATATGCCCGCCTTTGACCAGGACGGCCTCAGGGCCTGTTATCAGAAGTTCTTCGGCAACCTTGCGGATTTCGGTTTTTGATGAGGGGAGTTCGGTTCGGCCGGTCAGTTTCGATGCTTCGGGAAGGTTTGGAGTGATGAGCCGGGCGAGAGGAAAGAGCTCGCGCTTGAGTTCATCGATACTTTCTTCGGGGAGTAGATGGCTGCCGCTTGATGAGATGAGTACGGTGTCGAGTACGATCGGCCGGAGGCTCTTCATTTTACGGATGCTGCAGGCAATGCTTCCTATCGCTTTTTGACTCCCGAGCATGCCGATCTTGATGGCATCGATCCGGATGTCTTTATTCAGGACATCTATTTGATGGCTGATGAATTCCGGCTCTACCGCTGTGAACGATTCAACGTCGCAGGTGTTCTGTGCCGTCAGCGCAGTGATGGCGCTCAATCCGTAACAGCCCAGGGCCGCAATTGTTTTCAGATCTGCCTGGATTCCGGCGCCTCCGCTTCCATCGGAACCTGCAATGCTCAGCACTGTGGTGTAGCTCTTTTTCATGCGTTCAGAAGGAGAGTATGGTTGAGTAGGTATCAGAAGGATGTGGCTATCAGGTTTGTTCAATGATGATTGCAAGCTCACGAGCCGCTTCAGCGGGATTGACGGCTGAGCTGATCGCAGAAATAACAGCAAGACCGTCTGCGCCATTGCTCATGACTTCTCGTGCGTTATCGAGTCCGATGCCGCCGATAGCGATAAGAGGAATATCAACTGATTGTTTTACCGTGCGGATATATTCAGGGCCGAGCGGGGCGTTTTCTTTTTGTTTGGAGCCGGTCGGAAAGATATGGCCCAGTCCGATATAGTCTGCTCCTTTTTGCTGCGCGTCAAGGGCTTCATGGACAGAAGAGACCGAACAGCCTATTATAGCGGGAGAAGGGAGCAGTTTCCGGGCAACGTCGATCGGGAGGTCATTCTGTCCGAGATGAACGCCGTCTGCACCAGCGGCAAGAGCGATATCAAGCCGGTCATTAACGATGAAGAGCGCGCCATACCTGCGGCACATCTTTCCGATCGACAAGGCCCAGGTGAAAAGGTCGTGGCCGGAAGCGTTTTTATGCCGTAACTGTATCATGCCGGTCCCGCCTTTCAGCGCCTCTTCGGCAACGATTTCGGGGTTGTCCTGCTGAGTGGTTATGAAGCAGAGCAGCTTATTCATGATGCACGTGGTTCAGAATAGTTTGAAATGATTCGATGGTTCTGTGCAGATTGGTCGGTGAGGCAAACAGCGACATGGCTGCCAGGCCATAAGCCCCTTCATCGAGACAACTTGCTGCGTTTTCTGGCGTTATTCCTCCAATGGCGAAGACAGGAACTGAGACGTTTTTGCAGATCTCCCCGAGCTGTTTTACTCCCTGAGGAGGCCCGTATTTTCTTTTGAGCGGCGTATCGAATACCGGACCGAAAAGCAGGTAATCAGCACCTTCCTGTTCTGCCGTTATGGCGGATTGCACTGAATGAGTGCTTTTGCCGGTGTACAAGCCGGGACAGATGGCGCGTGTTGCAGAGAGAGGGCAGCTTTGTTCAGGCATGTGCACGCCGTTGGCTCCGACTGCAAGTGCGATGTCGCTCCGTTCATTGATAAAGAGCAGTGAGTCGCTTTTATTGATGGCTGACTGCAGGCGTGCCGCCAATGTGTAGAGCCTGGCGGCATCGAGGTGTTTTTCGCGAAGCTGAACGATGATCCTCGACCGGGAGACTGCGCTTGATACCAAGGAGGGGAGTTCTTCTTCGGGAAAAGAAAAAACCCGGCTGTATGTGACCATATACAGCCGGGGAAGTTCATGGCCTGGCGACGGCATAGATCAGCCCTGAATGTCTTCAAGAATAAGACCGGCAACCTTTTTGCCGCTGAGGAACATGCCGCCGAAAATCGGACCCATTCTGAATCCGCCCATGGCATTGTTTGCAGCCATGCCTGAGGCATAGAGGCCGGGATAGAGTCTTTTGGTGTTGATGACCGTTGAACTCTCTCCGTTTTCCATCCACATTGGTTTTTCTCCCATGACTTTTCCTGTAGGGGTGTCAAGAGTGATGCCTGCCTTCTTGCTGGCAAGATTGATCAGCTCCGACGGGTGACCTGTTCCATCAAGAACCGCTCGTGATGTTATGACAAGCGGATCGACATGCATCTCAAGTCTGGAGACCGGATTCCAGTTGATAACGACGCCGCAGACTCTTTCGTCACGCATGGCAAGATCTTCGACTCGTACCGCGTTGAAAATTCGTACACCTGCATGTACTGCGCCGTAAATCAGTGCACTGGAGACTTCAACGGCATCGGCCGTGACATAGCCCTCACCGGTTGTTTTATAGCGGATGGCGTACTCATCAAGAATCGGTATGATGTTTTCCTGTAGGACAATTTCGTTAAAAAGCATACCACCGCCCCAGACTCCACCGCCGGGAGCAAGCTTGCTTTCGAAAATGGCGACTTTTTTGCCAGCTTTTGCAAGCTCTTTTGCTGCAATCAGTCCGGATGGACCCGCACCGACAATGGCGACATCGACCGTGAGAGAGTCTTCAAGTTTGGCGAAAAAGCTCTGGATGATAAATTTTGAGATTTTTTCTTCCATGATATCTGCTTAAGAGGTTACTGATAGATAAGCAGGTGGGCTGAAAAGTCAGGGAAAAAAAGGGAAGAAAGCGTAAGCAGTTTCATCTTCTTTCCTTGCGTCAGTATTACCTGCATCAAGTTGTATGGGTTTATTCTCAGCCGCATTGTGCAGCACCCCAAGGTGAAACATTGTTCCAGTAGATGACGATACATATTTTTCGGATTATAAACAAAATTTCGACTGTTGTGAGTTTATCATACAGTGCTTTTTATTGGAGATTGGAGCGAGTTTGAGGAGTGCGAGGCAATGTTTTTTGTGGTATTTTTAAGCCACAGCGATACTCTTGTTTGAACATCAACAAATTGAAGATATGTCTCTTACTGAACAGCGTCTGAAAAAAGCAGGATTGGCGATACCTGACAGCCCTCAGCCTGCAGGCTTATACGAGTCTGCGTTACGGTATGGGGATCTTGTCTATACATCAGGCCACCTCCCATTGCTTCAGGGGGTCCTGTACGAGCCAGGTGGCTCTGGAAAAGTCAATGAAGTCAATGAGGCTGATGTTGCCGATGCAGCCAGGATTGCGGTGCTCAATGCTCTGGCGGCCATAAAGTCGGTTATAGGGGATCTTGATCGTGTAGAACGGGTTCTGAAGATGACCGTTTATGTGGCCAGTGAGGCATATTTTTCCCGTCAGCATGTCGTGGCAAACGCGGCTTCTGCGGTTTTGTGCGATGCGTTTGGCCCGGAGTCGGGACGGCATGTCAGAAGTGCCGTTGGCGTTGCGGAATTGCCTCTGGATTCAAGCGTTGAAATCGAGCTTCTTGTCGGAGTTTGCCAGGGCGATGATCTGATGTGAAGTGATTCAGTTCTGTTTCTTTCCTTGATTTTTCAGGATCGTAAGTGTATCGCCCTCCATGACCCCGTGAGTTTTAAACCATCCTGCGTTGACTTCGAGCGCCATTTTGGCCGGTTTATCGGAAGAGTAGAGCAGTGAGTCATTATTGATACGCAGCATATGCTCTATGTTGATGATGATATTCTGTTTGTTAATAAATGCTATATCCAGAGGGATAAAGGTGTTTTTCATCCAGAATTTCAGCTGGCCTGGATTCATGAATATGAACAGCATTCCCTCATCTGCCCCAAGTTTATTTCTCCACATCAACCCTTTGCTACGACCTTCCTCATGAAGAGGAACCTCTACGTCAAGCGTGTCGCCTGAGGCGATAATGGTCCATTTTTCATATTCGTCAGATGGTTTCTGATCACAGCATTGTACAGGATGTGGTTCGGAAAACAGGCTCGTCAGAAAGAGCAGGAGGGCCGGAAGTGTTTTACTCATCGGTATTCTGTTGTGCTGAAAAGTGTTTTTTCGGTGCTTGTAATATAGCGATAATGCTTGTTTTTACGTGAGTCTGATTTTTTATTTTAAGATAGTTTATGTCTATACATTGTTGAGTTTTTGAGAATTTTATTTAAGTAAGTTGGTGATATATTGGTTTTTATTAATTCTTTATCATGATTTAATATAAGATAATTAAAATGATTCTTTATTTATTGTTTTGTTGTGGTTTGTTTTTTTTGTGAACTGCTGTTTCTGTTCTTTATTTTGTTTCTTGTTTTTTGCGTTTTTTTGATTATTAACTGTTTGGTAAATTTTTTTACTTGATTTATTTAAATTCTTAAAAAAAAAGGCTTTAAATGATTTAGCTTAAAGTTTGATTTATGTTATTTTGGTGTTTGTTCTTTTTGTTAATTTTTATTTTTTGGTGTTGTTTTGTTTTTTTTCTGATTTGTTTTGTTGCGCTTTATTAGGGATAAGTTTTTTTTATTTCTTGTTAATCTATTTTCGTTTTATTTGTGTTTTATTTCATTTTGTTGTTGTTATTTTTTTTGATTTACTTTTTTTTATTCTTTTATTTTTTCTTGTTTATTCTTCTTTTTTTTGTTTTTGCTGTTATTTTTTTTTGTTTTTTTTGTTCGGGTTCTTTGCTCCTGGTTGATTTGGGCTTTTGGTGGCGGGTTGAGAAGGTGTTATCTTGTTAACCGATATGTGTTGATTCCTGTTTCTGTTTTTCTATTGCCTCCACACCTCTTTATACTATGAGCCGTATTTTTCAGGCCCTGGTTATGATTGCAGTCCTCTCTTTCGGTATTCTTCTTGGGAGCAGACTGCAAAACGATTCTTTGGGTCCTGTTTTTGGTTATCAGAAAAAACTCTTTGATGTTATTAATCTGATTTCATCGAGATATGTCGATGATGTTGATCCTGATTCTCTGGCGGAAAGCGGCATTAAGGGTATGGTTGAATCCCTTGATCCTCATACTGTTTATCTGAGTCAGGATAAAGTCTCCTATTCAAAAGCGGAGTTTAAGGGGAACTTTGAGGGGATAGGCATTGAATTCGATATCATTCGAGATACGCTTGTCGTTGTTGCTCCATTGACCGGTGGACCAAGCCAGGACGCTGGCATTATGGCAGGCGACAGGATTCTTGCGATTGATTCTGTCAGCGCGATAGGTATTGCATCGTCAGCAGTTGTTGCTTCATTGCGGGGCGAGAAGGGTTCTTCGGTTCATCTTGATCTTTACAGGCCTTTCAGTAAACGGTTTCTGCATCTGGATGTAAAACGAGATAGAATTCCTACGTATAGCATCGATGCGTCGTTTCTTCTCGATGACAGGACCGGTTACATCCGTTTGAGCCGTTTTGTTTCAACGACATCTGATGAGTTTGTACAGTCGCTTTCTGATTTGAAGTCAAGAGGCATGAAGGGTCTTGTCGTTGATTTGCGGGGTAATCCCGGCGGATATCTTGAGGAGGCTGTTGAAATTGCTGACGAGTTTCTTGCGCCGGACAGTTTGATTGTCTACACAAAAAGCCGTCATGGCGGGCCGGACGAAATCAAATATCGTTCTACAGCTGATGGCGATTATCAAAGCGGGCCTCTTGTCATCCTCGTCGACAGGGGAAGCGCTTCTGCTGCTGAAATTCTGGCCGGAGCCCTTCAGGACAGCAGGCGTGCACCGGTTGTCGGGGAGCTGACATTTGGCAAGGGGCTTGTTCAGCGTCAGTTTGATCTTTATGACGGTTCGGCAATTCGACTGACCATAGCCCGTTACTATACTCCTCTGGGTCGACAGATTCAACGGGATTACGATAACGGGGCTCGCGGTCGAGAGGATTATTATGAAGACCATTCTTCGCTCCTTGCAAGTGAGTCTTTCTTCGATGATAGAGAGGATCTTGCTGTTGCTACTGACGTCGATGGCGTTCGTGTCTACAGAACAGATGCTGTTTCTCTCGGAGAGGTTGCCGATAGTGCGGCAGTCAAAGCTTTTGGCGGTGTTGGGGGTATCATTCCTGATTTCTGGGTTCTGGATGATAGACCCGGAGAGTATTTTGTGATGCTGCAGGAGAAGGGGGTGATAGAGGAAACAGCCCTTGCGGTCCTGGATGATTCGGCAAGCAGGGTTCGTGAACTGGGCGGCTCTCTTGATCTTTTTCTTGAAAAATATGCTGAGAATCAACGTGTCGAGCGTTATCTTGAAATGGTATGCAGGCGTAAGAATATGACGATTGATGCGTTGGAGCTGGAGCGGGAAAAGACCCGTATTATGATAGCGGTCAAATCCCGTATTGCCCGGCAGCTGTTCGGTATCGGCGGTCAGATTCGGGTTCTGGTGGAAGAGGCCGACAAGGTTCTTCTGGTTGCCAGAGAGCAGCTTTATAAAGAGGTGCTGTAAAATACTTTCTGCACGCTCTTTACGTCTGGTCGTCTGTAGAAAAATTTTTGTTTTGTTGACTTCAAAATATCTTCGAGTATGTCTCTTCTTGAAAAAATACAGAATAATACCTGCGCTCTTCGACAGCAGAATGAGTGGCTGAAAATCTATACCTGTCCCGTTCCCTCTTCAGACTTTCTCTCCTTTGTCGGCATTGCGAAACTTGATGTTCCTGCTCATAGTGTTCTCGGGCTTCTGTATGATCTTGAATCTGCTACCGAATGGGTATACAAAACCCGTGAGATGAGGATTCTCAAGGAGCTTGATGGGGATGAAGGGCGGATTGTTTATCAGCTTGTCAGTGCTCCGTGGCCGCTTTCCGACCGCGAAATCATCAGCCAGTCTCAGGGTTTTATGGATCCTGAAACGTCGGAAATCTTTATCCGGATTACCAGTAAACCTGATTTTCTGCCTGAGAACCCGAATTATGTCCGCGTTCGTCAACTTGAGGGTGCGTGGAATATTACGCCACTTTCAGATGAGAGTTGCCGCGTTGTTTTCAGGTTGCATATTGAGCCGGGCGGAGAGATTCCTTCATGGCTGGCTAATATTGCTGTCATCGATACGCCTTATCATACTCTGGATAATATGCGTACAATGGTCAAAATGGAGAAATATAAAACTCCTGTCACCGCTCCTTTTACGGTGTCGTCTAAGGACGTCTTTCAGAATTATGAGGAATTTATCGCTGACTGATACGGGATCAGCGGCATCAGAAAGGAATCTTACCTCTCAAGAACTATGGCAGTAGACAATTTTCACGAGGATAACTGGGAGTTTCGTGTTGAACATAAGGATATCAGAGTGTATTCTGCAAAGTTAGAGCAGTCTGATATCCTTGGTTTTAAAGGGGTTACGACATTATCCTCTTCGTTGAAAAAGCTTATAAGCCTTTTTCATGATATCGATGGCTACACCAGGTGGGTCCATCAGCTATCATCAATTAATCTTCTTGAGAAAGGCGATAACCTTGAATATGTTCTTCATCAGGTCGTCAAGGCGCCATGGCCGCTTCAGCCCAGGGATATGATTATTCGGACGGGACTTGATGAGGCGGGTGAGGGCGGTATAGCGGTGACGATGTCTTCTAAACCCGATTTTATTCCTGAAAATCCCCGTTACGCGAGAGTCAGGGAGACCTATGGGAAGTGGGTCTTTGAGCCTTTAGATGACGAAAAGGTGCGCATTACCTTTGATATGCACGTCAATCCAGGCAGGGATATTCCTTCTCCGGTCGCTAATACCGCAATGTTTGAGGTGCCGTTTTACTCTTTACAGAACCTCAGGAAGCTTGTTCTCGATCCATCGTATAATCCTCCTTATCCGTCTGAGGTCGATGCCTTTATCTCCATCAGTGAGCAGTAAGTCGGAACTGCCCCGGCTCCATTCGAACAGTCTTTTTTTTTCTCATCATCATTGCCTCGAACCTTCGTGTCGTGGTCTGGCAGGGGCCCATTACAGGGGCCCAGGGCCCATTATTGAACGTTCGTTTCAGAGGTTTCTGCCAAAGTAGTCGCGACAGGCTTTGAGGAGCTTGTCTGTTTTTACCGGTGCCGCGCCGACTTCCTGACAGACTGTTGATGCC
>Ga0272443_10002342_pt1 | contig 24455 bp, 18 predicted proteins | sample SSMAcet12_FD_193581 | JGI IMG/M metagenome (GOLD analysis project Ga0272443, IMG submission 193581) | Marine sediment archaeal communities from Little Sippewissett salt marsh, Falmouth, MA, United States - SSM-Acet-12 | ecosystem: Environmental > Aquatic > Marine > Wetlands > Sediment ...
CTTTGGAGGAATACAGACATGTGAAACGAAGACCGAACCGTATCTGGGAGGTGCTGAAAAACGGTCACAATTTGGTCACAATAGGGTGTAAGTCCTTGTGCCACAACGCGAGTATGGGGTTCGATTCCCCCCACCTCCATTTGTTATAATTCCCTGCAAATCAATAATTTACAGAGAACACTGAGACGGATCATTTGCTTGAACCCCCCACCGAATGGCTATATCGCTGAATATCATGCAATAACTTATGATGAATCTGGGCACGATTTGGTCACAAGCAATCTACCTCTGCGAGGCTATCGGCCCTGGCTTTCAAATGCCAATCTAGTTTGGTCCTTTTCACGATCCACACCTTTCAATGTCAAATCTACAAAACAATGGCTTAACTGCAAGCTCTCCGTGTCCGCTTTAGGAAGACGGGAAACACTGACGACTAATTTGAATACCGGCTAGATTTGCATCCATACGCCTAGCTGGGGATTTTGCAATGAAAGATCATCAAAGTGGGCTACCGCAGCCTAACTTCAAGCAATCCGCGTCCACCTTTGGAAGACAGGAGACAAGTGCAGCAGAATAAAGAAGCAAGGCAGGAGATGCGTGGATCGGGTCACTGCTTCCCAGTCTCAAAGACATACCACAGGCGTCTTAATGGAGCAGGGCAAGCGGATGCCGTTTTCACCAACCACCTACAGCTATGAATGCCGCCCAGTTTGCCGGATGATCAGACTGACCGGAATCGCGGAGCTTCCTTAACTGCTTCAGCTGGAGATAACGAAGTCTCTCTGGGATGGTCTTCTCACTGTCGACATACAGCTCTCCCATGAATTCAGCAGTAACTTCGTCGTTCACCTCCCACAGTGAGCTTATAACAGTTCGCGCTCCCGCCAACTGAAACGCGCGACGAAGACCGTATACACCTTCACCATCCAAGACTTCACCGGCTGCAGATTCGCACGCTGAGAGTGTGACAATTTCAGTTCCTGTAAGATCCATCGATGCTACCTCGTATGCTGTCAGGATGCCATCCTCAGTTGATGAGTTTGGGGGGCGATCCGCGAGTCTGTTGGCGCCTGCAAGGAGCAGTCCGGATAAAAGGAGTGGATTCTCGCCTATCACATCTTGATGAGCGCGACCATCCTGCCCGCGAATCTCGGACCGGCACTCTTCACCGATGAAGAACCCGTGTGTTGAAAGGTGAATAACCCTCGAACCTGGTGAACGCAGCTTCACGGCTTCTTCTGTTGCGGTCGAACCCAAATATTCATGATTAGCTTCACGATATGAGTTCTTCCAAGCATCAACGATCAACCCTATCTCCTCTCGCGTACCAGGCAAGTTGATTAAGTCTAGATTTTCCAATTCAACGCAATCCGACCTGATATTTCGTAGGACATAGCTAGTTGCATCGGTTTCGGAAACTGACGTGGATACAGGATCCGATTGATAATTGAAGTCCGGATCACCTAGAGCAAATAGGCCGCTACTTGCAATAGACTGTTGCGAAAGACGTAAGAGATCCCGGCCAGCTGACAAGTAGTGCAGGCTGTTATGTTCAATGAGGTAATCGCCTCTATTGTCGACAAGTCCAGCAAAAGCAACCAGATTCAGATTGCCATCCGGAGAAACGAGTGTCAAGTGTTTGTCAATCAGCTTAGATTCTAGTGGCTCCCAGATAACGCGATAGAGTTGGTTGCTGACCAGCCGGAATTCTCGGTCGAGATCATCAGAAATGGAGTTACCCGGTCCGATCGCCTGACCAAGAAAACCTCTGTAAGATGCTATTAAGCCGTCGACTTCAGAGGCCGGACCCAAGTCATAAATGACACCTTTTCCACCATTTTCAACGACCAGAGCCAGGTACACAGCATAGGATGTATCCGGATTAAGCGATCGAAACCAGAACTTGTTATACTCAACCAGAACCGCATTCTCCGGCATACAATTCTGGAGCGCGTTCACAGACAATGAATGACTCTCAGTCAGATCTTTAAAATTCGGGCTAAGTCTCGACAGCCGAGCCTCGATGTCATTCGCAACACTGTCTTGCCGATTCAGCTTAGATTGATATTCCTGCAAGTCGTTATCTTCATAATCCAAGACATACATATTGACCAATTCGGTTCTAACTTGAGCTAACGAATCGACAAGAAGCTTGACAAGCTTGTCCTGTCCCGAGGCTAGCGCCATTCGCTGCAATGACCTTGTATCCGCTACCTGGCCTTTCGTATTGATAATGATGTTTATCGCCGTCGAATCCTTAATCGAACTGGTCGCGTTACACTCGTACCAACAGGAAAGAAAGTTGTCGGCAGATCCTCTCAACTGCTGCCCAAATGTCAGTGCATCGCGCTCGGAGAGAATGAACTGATTTCTTTGAAAGTGTTCTCGACGGATGTTGTGCGCTTCACCGGCCAGTTCCAATGCGCGCAAACAATCGCCTCGCTGCCGAAGGCAGCGACTGGCTCCCTCGAGTCCGCCGGCGAAGTCAGGGTGGTGAATACCTAATTTGCTTCTGCCCAAATCTAGTGCTATCTCCCATTGTCGTTGAGCCTCATCGAGTTTTCCTTGAGCTCTGCATGCTTCCGCAATGGAACTGATCGTATAGACAGTTGATGGGCTACCAACGCCGTGTCTTGCCTCATCCAGCGTCAGAGATTGCCGGAAGAAATCCTCTGCAGCTTCATAGTTTCCGCGACCAAACTGGCTCCAGCCGAGTCTCTGAAGTGCGTATGACTTCGGCCATGCGTTGAAATAACTTTCGGCTCTAACATTAGCTAAGCAGGCTTTATAGATGCTGTCAGCAACATCACCATTGCCTAGATTCTCCTCTACGGAAGCTAGAGCCATTTGAACCGACAGATATGGCCAGCTATCCGGACCGAAAAACTCATCCAATAATTCTTGTGCTCTTAATATGAACGCCTTGGCTCTTGCAGGTCGACCCTGCACTAAGTGAAGATTTGCCCAGTCCAAAAAGACAGCGACGAAATCCGGATGGATAGACATTCCCTTTTCCTCGTGTATAGCCATTCCTCGCTCATATAGCTTCAAAGCTTCTGCGTAGTACCCTTTTGCCTGCCTTATCCAGGCCAGCTTAAACAATCCTGCAGCGTAATCAAGCTGATCTGCACCAATTGTCTGTGCCCAGATGTCCAGTGCTTTCCGCATGGCATCCTCTGCTTCTGGGAGCAAGTCTCTTGACATGTAGTGGACAGAGAGATTGAAGTATTGGTTGGCGACCACTGGATGTATCGGTCCGTGTCGATCTAACATAAGAGAGAGACACTCTTCACGAAGCCTTTGTGCTCGATCGAAATCGCCTCGCATCTCGTAGATACCCGCAAGAGCAACATATGAATCCCCCAGAGAACCTCTCCATCTCTTTCCGGCACCCTCCAGAATGGATACTGCTTTCAGAGCCGTTTCCTCGGCCAGATCGTACTTCGCTTGGTAGAGGTACTGGAATGACAGGATGCTCAATACTGAGCCGACTTGGGGTGAAGTGGACCCATCCAACTGACTGTATATCTCCATAAGCCTGAAAAAGAGATCTGTCGATTCATCATACCTGGCATGATAAAGGTAAAGCTCGGCTAGATCCCATAGTGGCCCGCAAATCTCCCTACACACAGCTCCGGATACAGACTCGCCAGTTTCGATTGAACGTATCAAATTAGACTCAGCTTCCTCATATCTTCCGACCATTCTAAGGGCGAATCCAGATTGGTACAGATTCTCGCAAAGCGCGGGATGATTGATCACTCCTTTGCTCTCAAGTAGAGTATAAGCCTGCCCAGCAATTGCCAGGGCTGAGTCGTACATTGCTAAGCGATTCAGGCACTTTGTCAGTAGATTCATTGTAGTGACCTTGTCAGCTGGATCGACCGTGCTATCTCCAACCTTCATCGACAAGGCTAGTTCGAGGTTTACGAGGGCCGAGTCAGAAATATTGAGAGCTAGCTGGGATTTACCTCGGAAGTGATGAATCGCAGCTAACTGCGTCGAGTCGGATAGCCCGAATTGCTGGTAGAGCGTCATCGCCACACTGAATAGTGAATCAGCATCTTCCCACTTGCCCTCTGTCACCAAACACTTGCCGAGAATCACTAGGCAGCCTACGGAAATGCCATGATCCATTTCTGGTGCCAGCGTACGCAGGAGATCTTCACATTCAAAACGGGCTAGCTCATATTCTTGCTCGGTATACAGTGAATCTGCTCTCTGCAGTATCTCTCTTGATGACTCTGCCGATGCAATAGACGTCACCAAGGCAATCAACAAAGCAATCCTAGGGGCAATGATGAACTTCATAGAGCAGCCTTGTGCCTGGGACAGAGACGACGTAAGTTTGGTGGTTCCAAAGCAGATAGCGCTTTCCGTTGAAATCCTATAACTAGACCACATTCGCTAGGTTTCACTTCACTCTAAACTCTCTTGGATTGAATTCAATCTCACCTTTCGGGTCTTCAAGCTCAAGCGAGTATTTCCCCGGATCGAGTGAGTTCGCCGGAATTCTCAGTTCTTGTGACAGTTGCCAGTCATCGCTTCGAAATACTTCCTTCTCAGTCTCCACCGAGACGATCCTGATAATGAGTGGACGACCATCGTATTCGATGTACTGGTAGGATGCGCTAAGATCGATCCTGACACTTTCATCCGCTGCAAAGCTCGGTACCGATATGCTTCTATAGGCTGACAGGGTCATCACTCTCTCGCCGGGACCTATACTTTCGACACTGATCGAGCCGGTTTGAACCATGACTCCAAGATAAGCTGGATAAGCCAAGAGGAGTATCAAAAGGAATCCTATTGCAGGTTTGAAAATCAGCGGTGTGTTTGGCCAAAGGAACGATAAGATTGACTTGAAGAAGCTCTTAGGCTCTGGCTTGGAGGACTCAATGCTATCAGCAATATCTCTGAATGTGGGATCATGCCTAATCATGGTAGACGCGGTTTCGAATCTCAATACTTCATTGCGACAGTATCTGCACTCAATCAAATGAACTTCGAATGCCTCAGAATCGTGCTCTGATAACACGCCGGTCTCATACGCGTGCAGCATCTCACCGAGTTCAGTGTTGACACATTGACTCATACCGCGCCCCCTGCTTCCTGCAAACAGCTCATGAGGTGCGACCTGGCGCGATTCAGGGTGGAGTAGCAATTCTGTGCGGTTACGCCCATCCTGGAGCAGATATCGGCAGTATCATAGCCTTGGTAGGACAGATTTAGGATTCGGGCGTATCTGGCATGCGATTTGAGCAATACCCTAAAACACTTCTCAAGGGCGATCTTGAAGCCAGGATTCGGATTCTCTGCTCCCAGTGCCAGTGGAATATCTTCGATCGCGCGACTGTCCTTTGAGTCTCTGCGATGTTTCTTGAGAGCATTCCCGATCTTCATCCTGAGCACACCGTAAGACCACTGCGCAAAGCCCTCGCTGAAATCGATGCTGCGGTATTTCTCAAAGACAGTTCGACATGCATCCTGAGCTATATCCTCAGAATCCTCGTGAGACACCCATCGGAGACGACGCCTGACAAGGAATCTGAATGTGGTCAGAAGCTCCTCGAAGACTTCCTTCTCGGCTTCGGTATCACCTGCGATTGCTTTGAGCACCAGTTCATTCATAGTAAAAACGACAGGTTGATTTGAGAATGTTGCAGCAATGATACGATGATTTGCGGCTCTTGTCAACTCTGCAAAGAGGGAGGCTTTTAGCCCGGGAAATAGCCACATTTGCTTGGAAATGTCTTCTGATCCGTCATTGACAGAATCGATCCACGGTATTGACACAGCTCGGCCGGTGTAGACAACCGAAGTTGCCCACACCGACCAACAAACCGGTCCACGCATGGTCAGCATTAGTCCTCCGCCCTTTCAATTGACTCAGGTACGTATTCGGAGAGACCCATGAACTCACCGAACCAAAGGGCGTTCCTGGTGTCGACGCCCATCGATGTGACGCGTGTTGAGCCCGAGGTCACATCCGAAGTCAGCCGGGGCGTAAGATAGGTTGTCCATTGGCTGCCATCGAACTTGCAGAGCCCACATGATTTCGAGACATGCGTACCTTCACAGAGTACCCACACATTTCCAGCCTCATCTGCCTCGATACCAAATGCCTTCTCACTCAGTAGTTCGTTGAATGCCTTCTTGTAGACTGTCCATTGCTTGCCGTCGAATCTGCTGACGCCAATCCTGCCATGAGCAATCCAGATATCCCCGTTGACCGCGATAGCGATATCCCTGATTCCATTGTCGGCAATCTCGCTGTTCTCTGTGTCATAAAGCATCCAGCGAGAGCCGTCAAAGCTGCAGAGACCCTTTCCGGTCGCCATCCACAATACGCCGTCGCAATCGGAAGTGAGACATCTCACAGAGCCAACTCGCGACCCATTGTCCTGTTTCTCGAAGACCTGCCACTTTTCGCCATTGAATCTGCAGATCCCTTTAGATTGACCGTAAAGCCAAGTGTTGCCAATATCATCGCAATGAACTCCACTAGCCCCACTATTGCGGAAACCCAGGTCTTTGAGGTCGTGTGAGGTCCAGTTCTTGCCGTCGAAACGAGATATGGCTTCACTGGTTGCGATCCAGACAGCCCCTTCGCTGTCAATATCGATATCCCTCAGAAAATCGTCCGCAATCGGGCTGTTCATCGTATTATAATTGGTCCAGGTAGTACCGTCGAATTTGTAGAGCCCGTGATTTGTGGCCAACCATTTGTTACCCAGAGAATCAAATGCTACATCTTCAACCTGCGCTGCATCAGGAATCGGGTGTTTCTTCCAGTTACCGTTATCTTCTCTCACCTCAGCCCAGCCGTCGTTCACGCCTGCAGTCAAGAGAGATATGACACAGACTGTAAAATAGAGCATTTTCTCTACGCGGAGCGGAATTGCTGATTTGATGCTTATGGATTTCACGGAACTTTCCTTTCTTTGCAGGTTGATGTTTACGATCGCAATGTTGCATCTGTCAATAGGTCTGTTTCCGTAGCCGAGCGATTCTCACAATCGACTCATTGAAGCAGCACGATTAGTCATTTTCAATTAAGCTGTGAGACTCCTCAATATGAGGAAACAGACTCAGTGAGATATGAATGGCTTGCCGCTAACAGCTATGAAGAACTATGGAGGCTTTATGTCAAGAATTGCTACAACGTTAATCATTACGATCACTTTTCTTATGTTCATGGCTGCAGAATCATACGGTATTGAAACCAAATCAATGAATATCAGGCAGTTAACCTTCACTGAGAACTTGGGGCAGTGGGCTGAACCTGTCAGGTTCAGAGCAGAAGCGGGAGGGGCAACGCTTTGGTTTACTGAAGATGGGGCAATACATCAGTTCTCCAGAACGGTACCCTCGCGGGAACACGAGATCATGCGGATATTCCTCGGTGAGTACTTTGAATTCGGTGATCCGCACTGCGAGACAGACTGCTTTGATCTCGAGTCGATGACAGTCAGGTCCTCATTCGTGGGAGCGATGTCAGACCCAAGAATCATGGGCTCCGAGTTAATGGAGTATCGATGCAACTACTTCTTCGGACGCCATCAAGATGAATGGTATACAGATGTTCCAAACTACCGGGCAGTAGTCTACGAAGATATCTACCCAGACATCGATGTAAAGTACTACGGGAATGCAGATAAGATAGAATACGACTTCATCTGCGCACCTTGGGCGGATATCTCCCAAATCCGAGTGGAATACGACGGTGCAGATTCACTCTACGTCAACGACTCCGGCGCACTTATAGTCGCTACAGAGTGGGGAGATATCGTAGAGCAAAAGCCGTATGTCTATCAAGAGTACAATGGTGAACGAGTAGAGATCGAGACAGAATTCAAGCTAACAACCGACAACACGTTCACATTTCAACTTAGTGATGACTTCAGTCCTGCTTACGCTGTCGTGATAGACCCGACCATCGTGTACAGTAGTTATCTTGGTGGCTCGAGCTGGGATTTTGCTTACTGCGTTGCTTTGGACGAATCGAACAACATCTACTTGGCCGGTGAGACAATATCCCCTGACTTCCCGTTAAAGAATCCTATGTCAACCGACCACTTTGACCCATTCTTCATTACGAAGATGAACAACGATGGTACCGAACTGATCTATAGCACGTATTTCTCCTCCTGCTGTTCAGGCTTCAAGAATCATCGGATAAACGATATGACAGTAGATAAAGCGCAATGTGTCTATCTTACCGGTGTTACATTCAATGACGATTACCCGGTAACTATGTTCGCATTTGACTCGACTCACAATGGGTCGGACGATGCCTTTGTCACAAAATTGAGCAGCACTGGCAATGCATTGGTTTACAGCACCTTCCTTGGTGGAGAGTATAAAGATCACGCATTTGGAATTGCGGTGGATGGTTCAGGCCAGGCTACCGTTGCGGGTTGGACCGAATCAGCGGACTTCCCGGTGAAGAACGCTTATGACATCGTAAGAAACAACCGTGAGGGATTCGTCACCAAGTTGAACAGCTGTGGATCAGACCTTTTGTTCAGCACATTCTATGGCGGGAGCGAATCGGATATGTTCTTTGATCTGGCTCAGGATGAGTTTGGAAACTTGTATGCGGCGGGTGGGGCGATGTCCTCTGATTTCCCTGCAATCAATGCGTTCGATCCGACTCTAGATGGTGATAGAGAATCGGTCCTTGTGAAACTGTCTGGCTGGGGAGTCCCGATCTACAGCACTTACACTGGGGGTGGATATTACTATTTCGGGTCCACCGACCGAAGTACAAACGGCTGTCATGTGGCTGTAGACAAGGATCAAAACGTCTACCTGGCTGCCGCGGGCAACACCGTGACAAAACTAAACGGCGACGGTGATCAGCTAGTGTATAGCATTCCATTCTCAAACAGCAAGACAGTAGTCAATTCGATTGCCGTTGATCCTAATGGGTACGTCTATCTAACTGGAGAAACCAATGACTATTCCCTCTTTCCTCTCGTTAATGAGCTCGACGACGAAGTCGATGATCTAGGAGACGCGTTTATCACCAAAATAAACTCTGTTGGAGAGATCGTGTATAGCACTTACCTCGGAGAATCGGAACCTTACTCAAGGGGGAGCGATGAGGGTATGGACATCGCAGTTGATGCCAACGGGAACGCTTATGTCGCCGGCTATACTAACTCCTTGGGCTTCCCCGTGGTCAACGCCTATGCCGATGTCATAGGAAACCTCGACTACCATTCGACAGATGCATTTCTAACGATATTCTCAGACGATATCTGGCTTCCGCCACTTTGCGGGGACACCGGATTCAGGTCACATATCAACGGTTGGGGATTCAGTAACAAAGATGGAATCGACTTCGGACCGCCACAGAACAATGAGGATGCAATCATGTGGCCACGAGCCTGGTGGGAGCCGAGCCCGGGCGTTTACAGGTTCGACTATTGCAGAGCGCCATACTCTCCCGCATGGTGCCTGGATGCGGAACCGGATGACTTCCCTGACTGGCCATTATTCGTGGACGCATTTGGTGAGGATCAGTGCTATGGGAAGTCGCTCTTTGGGTTTACAATACCAAAGAGAAGGGCATATGAGCTTTGGAAGTGCAACAAGCACAAATGGGAAGGGTCTTGCTTTGGGTTTGCCGTCACAGCCGGACTGATATTCAATGGCAGACTCGAGACGGACCTGTTTCCAGCAAGCACGATTAGCGATGAACGCAGGCTATTGATCAACAAGTATTTCGTTCATCAACTCGGCTATCAACATCAGAAATATCGCAACAAGCAGGAGATGAAAACACCTGTAGAAACACTGATTGAGTGTCAAAACATGTTCCGGGACGGTGCTGATCAACCGGATGACAAGTGCCTCGAATGGCACGTGATCTGGACCGACAGTGAGGCGAAGGAACATCATGTGCGCCATGCGCTCAACCCGTATGGCTGCGAGCAGGATGAGGCGGATCCCAACATCTACCGCATATTCTTCTACAATAGCAACCTTGCAAATAGGGAGGACACAGTTACGATCGACATTGATCAGAATCTATGGTACTACAAGGATTTCTCGGGTCTCTATCCAAACGGACTCTCGAGAGGACTTTTTATGATGGATCCGCTATCCACGTATCTTGATCCGCCCCTTCTCAAGTCTTTTGACAAATCAAATGAATACGTGGCTATCTACACGTCTTCATCTTCTGATCTGAGACTGGAATCGACATGCGGATCTGTCGGAATCGAATCTGACAGCTTCTACAACTCTCTCCCGGATGGTATACCTATTACGCCTATCAACAGCTCGCCGTCTAATCCACTTGGTTACTTTCTGCCTACGTCGGACTGGAAACTGTACATGAGCGGAGCAGAGGACACCTCACTGTATGTCACACTATTCGGTGACAGGAGTGTGATCAACTATGAGCGCATTGGTGTATGCGATGTTGATGAAGAGCGGCTTATCGTGCCCGAAGGTGGAGATTCCCTGTGGATTGAGAACCCCGGTTCTAACACCAGAGAGTATACATTGGATTTCACTATGGATGATGCGCCGACGGAATTTACTTTCCGAGTATCCCACTTTTCTGGTAGTGCGCATGACTCAGTGTTATTCTCTGCTGCTCCGGACGGAAACCTCCAGATTGACAATCACGGAGATGCCACAACCTACGATCTCGAAATTACGAAACTCAGCGAAATGATGCTGGACACTGTCTACCACGCGGACATCCTGATTGGTGAGAGGAGTGCTCAAAGGATACCGTCGAACTGGAGTGACTATGAAGATTCACTGATCATTCGGATAGATCACAATCTCTCAGGTGATTTCCTGGACTCTATAATACTCATCAACTATCCGACTGCTGCCGAATCTGATCAAGGGAGCGTAATTGTTCCGAACGCCATGACACTAGGGCAGAACTATCCGAACCCTTTCAATCCCAACACACGGATCGAGTACTCCATCCCCAGAGCATCTCGTGTAACGATCGTTGTGTTTAACCTGCTCGGGCAAAAGGTACGGACTCTGGTCAACGAGGAAATTGCTGCCGGATCATATGCGATAGAATGGGATGGAACAAATGAGGCAGGCTATGAGGTCACGTCAGGAGTGTATTTCTATAGACTGTCGAGTGACGGGTCGGAACTAACAAAGAAGATGTTACTCGTACGTTAGATTCATACTGCTCATTCGCTTGCAATTCAGAGATATGGATAGTATTTTGCAAACTCGATCTTGAACCGGAACTATGCCGACAGATATGCAGAATCGTGGAAAATTGGCACCAAGCGGAGTCACGACATGAATTGTGTCTTGGAAGTCAGAAATCTCGAAAAGACCTTTAGAACCAAGATTAAATCTTCCGGTCTGGCAGCATCGGCGAAGGGTCTCTTCAGTCCCAGCTACAAGTCTGTTGTCGCAGTTGATCGTATTAGCTTCGATGTCGCACGTGGCGAGATCATAGCATTTATCGGCCCGAATGGTGCAGGCAAATCGACAACTATCAAGATGCTGACCGGTATACTTCACCCGGACGCGGGTGACATCTCTGTGCTTGGGCTCAATCCACACAAACAGAGACGGCAACTCTCCTACAGAATCGGAACGGTCTTCGGTCAGAAGTCGCAATTGTGGTTTCATCTGCCTCCGCTTGACTCTTTCAATCTTCTCGGAGACATATATGACTTAGACCGCACAAAGGCGCGTAAGCGCATCGCATTTCTGACAGAAGTATTCCAGATCGGCGAATACCTGAAAGTTCCGGTACGAAAGCTGTCACTGGGCGAGAGGATACGATGCGAGATCGCGGCTTCACTTATTCACGAGCCGGAGATTCTCTTTCTTGACGAGCCCACAATTGGATTGGACGTTATCGTCAAGGCAAGAATCCGAAAACTCATCAAGACGATCAATGCGGAGGATCAGACAACGATATTCCTCACGTCTCACGATACTGGGGACATTGGAAACATCTGCAGGCGCGCAATCGTGATCAATCATGGGCGAATCGTGTGGGATGACACCGTGAACCGAATGAAGTACTCCTTCTTCAGAAAGAAGAAACTCGCGCTGAGATTAGCTTCTCCACTCAAGATCGATATGCCAGGTGTAGAGATTATAAAGACAAAGAATTCATCCGCTAGTGTTGAGGTGGATTTGGACGAAACCGATCTCTCGGATGTTATCAGCGCGATTATGAAGTCAAACCAGATAAGGGATATGAACATTTCAAATCCACCGCTCGAGGAAGTAATATCTATGATTTACTCGCAGGATAAGACATGAAGTACGCGAGGATATTCACGATATCGATAAGGGAGCAGCTTGCATACTTGCCAGCAATGTTCGTGCGCAATCTGTTCTTCATTGTCTTATTCTTCATATTCTACTCGCTCTGGACAGCTATTTATCAAAGCCGTACAACGCTGGAAGGGTTTACAATCGTCCAGATGATTTGGTATCTGACCTTTGCTGAATCAATCGAGTTGGCAAGATCCGGTGTCATGACGCAAATACAGGACGAGGTTAAGGATGGAACCGTGGTTTACGGACTCGTCCGGCCGTTCTCATATATCATATTCAAAATATCGCGTGCAATGGGAGAGAGTATCATCCGATGCTTACCGGTCTTCGGAATCGGATTCGTCTTTGCGTATATGTCAGTTGGGCCACTTGACGGTTATCTTACCGCGTTGCCGTTCGGTCTTCTGCTTCTAATCGGGGGATTACTTCTGAATGTCCTCTGGCAGGTAAATATTGGCCTACTATCTTTCTGGTTTGAAGAAATCGGACCGTTCTTCTGGATTCTGACAAAACTCGTGTTTATAATGGGCGGCCTGTTCTTTCCCATTGATCTCTATCCAGGCTGGCTCGCTGGAATCGTGCGGTATCTGCCGTTTGCATTTTCAGCATATTGGCCAGCAAAGACATTGGTTCAATTCAACCACGGCGTGTTCCTGACCGGGCTCCAGGGATTACTGATCTACGCTACTCTCCTGTTCAGTTGCTCAGCGGCACTATTCACAATTGCAAGGAAGCGTGTGCATGTGCAGGGTGGATGATATAAACTCGATGCAACGAATCGGCAGGGCTCTCAGGCTATTCTGCCGTTATCAGGCGACCAATCTGTCTTCAGGCATGGAGTATCGCGGTGCGTTTCTGACGCAAGTTTTCGCGATGATAGTAAACAACTCGGCATTCATCATCTTTTGGCTGATCCTTTTCGAGAGAGTTGGCACGATTGAGGGGTACGACTTCTCAGCTGTGATGTTTCTCTGGGCGATAACTGCGGTCGGATTCGGAATCGCAGCTGTCTTCTTTGGCAACTCGACGTATCTATCACGGATCATCTACAATGGTGAACTTGATGTGTATTTGCTGCAACCGAAACCTGTAATGCTGAACGTCCTAATGTCGCGATCACAGGTTTCCGGATGGGGAGACATGACGTACGGCATTATACTGTTTCTAGCGACACAGCCGATTTCTGTTGGAAGTATGCTGCTATTCGTGCTTTTCAGCCTGCTCTTTTCGCTGGTACTAGTTTCCCTCCGGGTGCTTTACCATAGTGTCACGTTCTTTCTGGGCAATGCTGAGGAACTGGCTGCAAGGGGCTCGGATATGATCATTAGCTTCGCGCTCTACCCAGGGACGCTTTTCAAGGGTCCGGTGCTGATGGTCCTCCACAGCCTGATACCCGCAGCATTCGCAGCGTGGATCCCGTACGAGATATTCAGCAAATTCGATCTTACCAAACTCGCCCTTGTGATATGTTTCGACATTCTCCTCGCCGCCGCAGCGTTGGGTGTGTTCCGTCTCGGCCTTAGGTTCTACGAGTCAGGAAACCGTATGGGTGTCAGACTCTGATGTCTCTCTCAAGGATTCACATTCTGGGCGGACCGGGAAGCGGGAAGACCACCGCAGCGAAGGCCCTCTCACACAGGCTCGGGATTCCAGCGTATAGTCTCGACAATCTGTTCTGGAAAAATGGAGAGAATGGGGGCTGGGTTCGCAATGACCCGCAGAGCCGAGATCGAGCCCTGAAAGAGATTATCTCCGGGGAGAACTGGATTGTAGAAGGAGTCTACTATGCCTGGCTTTCGGAGTCATTTAGGAGAGCGGATATAGTGATAGTGCTTACTCCGGGTGTCTGGATCAGGCACTGGAGGCTCTTAAGAAGGTCACTGAAGCGTAGAATTGTCGGCGAGGATGGTGCGAGAAAAGAGAGTCATGCGGACGTCATTGATCTTCTTCGTTACAACAGCAACTGGGATCATCTGCATCTGAAGGCGGCGCTGGAGTGTATTGAAGAGGTCAATGCGGATGTTTTGAAGTGTAAAAACGTGGTCGATGCAATCGTCGAGCTACAGAGTTGACATTGCGCCAGATTAGCGAAGCCGACATCAGACAGAAGGGGGCCGTGCCGTGCAAAGTTGATAACATCTTCGTAAATGCACCAACTCCTATTTACCCCTCGATCATTGACATCCCTCGCCAACAATTTGCTCGACGAATTCTGACTTGGCCCTGGAGTAAGCGTCCGGATCGTCGGCGAATTGAGTTGCAAGCTCTCGTTTCAGTTTCGCATACTCATCTCGAAGCTTCGAGCTTTCTCGCAGAGCATCGCGAAAAGCGATGTACCTTCGCCAGTAGGAGGATCCATGCTGAACTACGTGAAGGTGGAAGCCTTCATCGTCGGAGTGTCTGACAAAGAAGTGACGGTCTGGCAATCCGTACTCACCGTAGTACTTGTAGCCCAGATCCGCTAGTGGATCGACGATTGACGCGATCGCTTCAAGCCTTTCTACAGCACCTGCCATGTCGACTACAGGTTTTGCGGCGAATCCTTCGACTGAAGTACTGCCAATGTGCTCGATATCGATGAGCAGATCGCCAACAACTTCGAGGATTTGCTTCGATTCCTTCCTTAATCGGCGAGGCCACTGACGATCATACTCGATAATCAGAACCATGAGCGCATCTGCTCCTTCCAGCCACTCTGTGGTCGCCTTAGTCCCTTTCATAATAGACAAAGACCTGAGAAGTCCATCCTAAAAATCCACTCCTTGTGAACGAGTTTCTAGATTGAAGATCGATATGACACACTATCCTGTCGTTATGTACTCCTCTCTTTAGGTTATTCGCTGGGCAACCCGTTCTTTCTGCGATAGAAAGGCTGTAGCTGCATTCAGCAGATAGGGGAGCCTCACCTAATTGCTCGAAACACCAAAATACGTAGCGAGAATTCAGGCTCAATGGAAACGACTCTATTAGATACCTTATGGAGGACAGCATGATAACTAACAGCCATCTATGCGTGGATATGCTAACCGTTGCGTTGACGATTATGACCGGCTGCATAACCGAAGACGCCAATATGCTCACTAATGTAGACAGTAACCACAGGTTGTCATACAAGCATCCGAATTCCTGGAGGGCAATTGCCCGAACCGTGCCTTTGTCCTTTGGCGGCGGAGTGATCTCGGTTGTCGTGGGTCCCAACCGTCTGAATGGCTTGAAGATGTGGTCTTCAGTGATTATCAATGGTTGGCTCTCGTTGAGTCTGAGGCTCTTGCATATGAAGCCTTGGATCAGGAAAGCCCGCGCATTCAAATGAACTTCCGGAAGATATCGTCTCGCCTGATCAGGGTAGCTGGAGGATTGGTCCAGGAATACTCGCCCAAGTACGCACTCTATGATGGAACTCGAATGCGCCGGAGAGAGCTGACCTTTGCTAAGAATAATCTTCTATACGGGGTGACGTTTGCGGCTATTATCGAGACGTTCGCACAATAGGGTCGTGAATGCTTCAAGACCATCCAGTCTTCGCTCTCGATTGGAATCTAGTAAGCACCAGGTAAAGAAAAGTCAATCTACTGCCAAGGAGACTGAAATGAAAACACTATGGTTCCTTCTTATCACTTCCGCTCTCGTACTCAGCAGTCCGCTAATAGGAGGCTGTGACGAATCTGAGTCCAAGCAACAGTTCCATGATCCAGTGGGCAAATTCAATGAACTGCGTCTGGAACTACTGGCCCACGATGTCATCATACAGGAGGCGCTGGCCAAAAGTGAGGGATCCGGCGATCAGACTGTGATTATTGTCGATGACATCAGCGAGTACTATTCTCATGTGATTGCAAGTGAGCTTGCGGCGTTGGGACAGTTACAGGAAGATATCGCCGAGTATGAGTTTTTCACTAATGTACAGTTGTCGGAAGGAGAAGCCAGTGAGTTCTGGGTTCTTCATGGGAAATTCAATGGGGATCTGTTGACTTGGCAGAAAGCTGCAAGGATGGCCGGCCAGGCCTGTGAAAACTGGAGACAGAAGCTGATTTACTACGCCAAGGCCGGCGATCTCGACAAAGTCAAGGAATTTATCGAAGCAGGTTGGGACGTGAATTACGGTCAGCGCAAGATATCTCATGGCAAGAGAACACTGGAGGAGGCTCTGACGGCAAACCGTTATGCTGATTATGAGCATCTTGGAGTCGTTCCTGCTCTGCAGAGCGCCATCCGTGCTGAGTTTCCGAGAGTCGTTGAGTATCTGATCGACAATGGTGCAATTATCCAACCATGCACGACATTCACGGAAGTAGTCTCTCAGGCAAACCTGTATTCTTATCGAGGGGACGTGAGTGAATGGTTTGCAGTGCTCGATCGGGTTCGTGAGAAGGACCCGAAGGGTCCACACGCCTGCGCAGACGACGTTGAACTTCTTGTAAAAGCCAACAATTCTGCCGAGTTGATGCAGTACCTTCAAGAAGCTGGCTTCGACTTGCTCGCCACAGACGAGGCAGGTGTAAGCCTTATTGCACGAGTTCTTCTGTCAACCAGAGCCAGTATTGATGTAGTCAAGTTTCTTCATGAGTGCGGCGCCGACATTGATGCCGTGGACGGTTTGAGCCGAACGGTTCTGCATTTGGCCACGAAGGACGGCAATAATGCCGTAGCGCGCTATGCTCTTGAGTCAGGCTGTAATGCCGAGGCTCTGGATGTTGGTGGCAGAAACGTACTACATTACGCAGCAGGAGTCGGTAACGAAGAAGTGTTGAATCTAGGCATAGCTGCCGGTCTGGATGTCAATCAGCTGGATAGAGATGGCAAGACGCCATCGCATTATGCGAAAACGGCGGCAATTAGAGAAATACTCGCGAAGGCAGGTGCTCACCAGGATCTTCGCAATCGTGGTACCGGCGAAGGTACTTGCCACTTGGCCTTTGACTCTAAGGTCCTGGAGCTTCTTGATTTTACGCACAAGCCTGATGGGTATGCATGGCAATTGTACTATCGTATGGGAGACTACTATCGATCCCCTGATTACTTCCTAAACATGGCAGGATATGATGTCCCGGGTGGCAGGGGCGAACTCGAGCGAAGGGACCTTATCGCCCGTGAGACATACAAGCTGTCGCTTCATGATTTGTTTCGACTTGTTTGTGACTATAATCGAGATATTTACCTTGATGCAGTCGAGATACACGAGCTGATGAAGACCGCCGGTAAGCAGCTGCTTCGGGTGCTTGAGAGGGGACCAAGTGGTGAACCTCTTCCACCCCCTAAACTCTGCAGCACGATTGATACTCCGAATGGTAGTGGATGGTTGATGGAGTATGATCCAGTTCAAGCCACTCAACAACCATGTGAACTGGCTTTCGATCCTGCCGTCATCGATTTGTTGTGGTTTGCTACTAGAAACGACGGTTGGGCGTGGCATTTGGATCTTGTCGAACCGGCTTATAGCGACTCGTGCAAGTTCTACAAAGCTGCCGAGGGTGGGCTGTACGGCATGGGCGGGAGAAACGAGTTGGATCGTCGCCGATTCGTCGCTCGAGCCAAGTATGGTTTGACACTCCACGAACTGTTCATGCTGATCTGTGAGTACAATAGGGATGTCTTTCTCAATGTTGATGAGCGACGCAAGCTTCTCATGTCCACATCTGATCAGCGTTTGCGTTCTGCACTGCAGCACGCACCGGGAAAAACTTCTCTGCCACCTGCCAGAGAATGCGCCTATACTCAATCTCCGGACGAGGGCGACCAGAATTATGCTGTGCATTGCCACTTGGCGTTTGATCCCGAAGTGCTTGATCTACTTGACTTCGCGCATAGAAGCGAAGGACTGTCATGGCAGATACGACGACTTGGACCAGGCTACTACGCATCAGCCGAATTCTATGGCTGGGCCGCATCATATCTGAGGGGAAGACAAACTGAGGCAGCTCGGCGTGATCGTGTAGCTCTGGGAAGGTATGGTCTCACTCTGCATGAGTTGTTCAAGCTTACATGCGATTACAATCGTGAAATCTATCTGGATGACGAAGAGATAGCTGAGAGGTTGAAGACCGTTCGCAGGGCGGACGAACGACAGGCGCTTAACCTTGGTCCTTTTGGTCAGCCTTTGCCCCCGCCAAAGGAGTGTACGGATAACTAATTCCGGTGTTCTGAAATCTCAGACACTATAGTTGCATGCAGATTACGTAGAGTGTTCTGCTGCCGGAGCGGTCCATGATGATTGCAGTTGTCACAGTCTTGCCAATGTGTTCCAATCTTCACGCCACAGTTTCTGAGTAGGTAGTTCTATCGCTTGGTGTGATTAGAGCCATATCCGCCAATAAATCTGAAGCTATACCTTGTCCTGCTGCGAGAATAGTCGATTCCCGGAAACAGGCAGTTTAGATGGAGATTGAATTGAAAATCAAACAGGAGAATATTGTGAGCAGAGTGAGAAATTGCAACTTTAGCACCCGCTCGTACAGCGATAACATAAACTCTCTGGGGTTCAGACAGGTGGCTGGAGCCGAAATCCCGTTTGGGACAAATGCACTCTGTTCAGTGAAGCTGGTTGCAAGACGGATGGCAATCTTGACACATCCTCGGTGCCGGTCGGATTTAGCGACAACTTCGATAGATAGTTGATAAAAGGAAAGGAGAGAACGATGAAGCAGTTGATTATGATGGTTACACTAGGTCTGGCGCTACTAGCTGGCAGCGGCTGCAGCAAAGATGACAAGGCTGTAAATGGCAGCGGAGGCGGTACGTTCATCGCAACGATCGATGGCGTCAGCTTCAAGGGAGACATGGGAGCGTCAGCTCCTGAAACGAATCGTGGAGGGGCAAAACTCATAATTCCGGGTGGGATCGGCAAGTTTCGTGGCAACGTGACGATTGTCGGCCTAGGTCTTCTGGATGCCACTACCACCACGTACGTCTTGAATGGCAGCAATCAATGGCGCTCTGGTGGAGTCACAATTGAAGACACCGGAGACGAATACTCCACCAATAATCCCGGAAGTTCCGGATCAGTTACTATATCAAGCTACACGTCGGACAGGATCACCGGGACTTTTGAATTCGTAGCTTATGCCAATAATGGCCTGACCTCTTTGGTCGTTACCGATGGCCAGTTCGATGTACCAATCATCCGTACTAAGTAGTTTGTCAGCAAGGGCGCGGGCGGAGCAGGAGACGCGTCTCCCTGCGGAACGAGGAGATTCTTCTGGCACCGCGCTCTTTCGGAGTTGAAACAGGAAACGAAAGGGATCTCGTCGCGTACAGCTGACGGTCTACGAGACTGGCAACAGTGACGGCTTGCTGACCATAATGATAAAGACAGGGATTTGTGATGAGCGTAGGCAATCAGATAACTGAACATTAATTCCTGGAATCCAGGATATGGGCTGTCGGATGACAGTCAATTCCCATTATTCACGCTTCCTCTGATCAAACCTCCGTGCATTGAGTCCGTCTTTTGCGTCCACTAACCGTAATTCCGGACAAACCTGAAATCAACTTTCCCACTTCAGGAAGATTCGTGGCGGATTCGAACTTGGGGTTCTCGGCCATCAGACTCATCGGTTCGACTCGAGTTCTCAGATGACTGCTCACCATCTTCCATAGGTGCGGAGGTTGCAGATGAGAGGGAACAGCGACTGACTAATCTCAGGTGCCATCACGATTTCTGAATACTTATGATCCGCTGAATGGATTGCCTGAAACCGCTGACAAGATTCTTCCGCCACTATAATGGAGCTAGTAGCAACCTACCGATTGGAGATTCCAAGATATTCGAGAAACATTGCATAGGAGGGATTCAGTCATGTGAAACGGAGACCAAACCGCATCTGGAAGGTACTGAAAAACGGTCACAATTTGGTCACAGTAGGGTGTAAGTCCTTGTGCCACAACGCGAGTATGGGGTTCGATTCCCCCCACCTCCATTTGTTATAATTCCCTGCAAATCAATAATTTACAGAGAACACTGAGACGGATCATTTGCTTGAACCCCCCACCGAATGGCTATAACGCTGAATATCATGCAATAACTTGCGACGAATCTGGTCACGATATGGTCACAAAGTTCTGATGCTGATGGGGCTAAAGGAATGCAGTTTTTCACTTGACAATTGATCTCAAAAAGAGTTCATTTGTTCCGATAATAGAATCAGTTGTACCAGTGATAGAATCAGTTGGTGATATGAGCGCTCGAGAGTCGAACAACGAATCATCGATCGGAGTAGGATCCGGAATCGGGGAGGCGCTGTTTCCAAAGATCAGAAGAAAGGCACTTGCCTTATTCCTTTTGAACCCTGAAAAAAAGTTCTACTTCCGTGAGGCTGTCCGCCTCCTAGGAGACAGCCCCGGTTCCCTCCACCGCGAGTTGAAGTCACTAACAGCGGTGGGGATCCTTTCGGTAGAGCAGATCGGGGTGCAGAAGTTCTACCGCGCGAATCCGGAGAGCCCGGTTTTTAATGAACTCAAGTCAATTGCGGAAAAGACGTTTGGCATTGCTGATGTCATTCGTGGCATTCTGCACTCGGCAACCCAAGATCAAATAAAGGTCGCATGGGTTTACGGGTCAGTAGCAAGCGCTCAGGATACTAGCTCGAGTGATGTTGATCTCATGGTGATCGGGAGCTTGCCATTTCGCGATTTGGTGGTTATCCTGAAGCCGGTGGAAGAACAGCTGCAGCGCCCGATCAACCCGACGCTGTATACAGAAAGTGATTTTCAGAAGAAGGTCCAAGACGAGAATCACTTTCTTTTGAACGTGTTGAATTCCGACAAGTTGTTCGTGGTGGGAGACGAAAATGACCTTACAAGATTGGCTCAATAGCGGCTGGTTGAAACAGCATGCGACGAGCCGGAAGGAAATAACCGATCTCCTTGCCAAGGTTGACCGGGACATCACCGAGGCACGTAAAGAGAAGATCACGCTCGACTGGAGGCTGGCAATTGCCTACAATGCCTGCCTCGGTTGTGCTTCCATCGCTCTTCGGGCGAGTGGCTACCGGATACCCGGTGGGGCTGGCCAGCATTTTCGGACCATTCAGTCTCTGCGGTTCACAATTGAACCACAGTCAGATGTGATAGCATCGCTGGAGGCTATCAGCAGGAAGAGAGCTATAGTTAGCTACGATGCAGCCGGAACCATCACAGAATCGGAAGTTGTGGAGGCGACGAGTCTCTCGCGAGAATTGAGAGAGGCTCTCACGATCTGGCTAAAGCAGCAACATCCGGAGTTGCTGCAGGAGTGAAAAGTTGTCGTGCCCGACACCACAATCAGGTCGATCAAATCGCGACTGGCGGGACTTAAGCGCGGTCGACGGTTTATAGACTATAGCGAATCAGGGACATTTGCTCGTGAACTCGAGGGGCTGCTGGACGACATCGACAGCGTAGCTGAAGACCCACGCCAGGGGATTGAATTGGTGGCGGCCTTCTTCCGAACTGATAGCGCAGTGCTCGGGCGAGCAGATGATTCAGACGGCTCGATTGGTAATGTCTACCGAATTGAAGCCTGCGAGTGTCTTGTCCACCACGCGGCCCATTGCAATGACAATGAATGGTTGAGTAACGTCATCATGGAGTTGTATGCGGCAGATGAGTTCGGTGTGCGCAGTGATCTCATAGCCAATGCTTCCCGTTTCCTGCCGGAATCGTATCTTCGGCGCATGGTCGATGAGTTCTGGTCGTTAGGCGAGAAGGAAGCAGGTGAACTCAAGAGACACGACTGGTATCTTGCCATCCAGTCCATTGCCAGACAGTTGAAGGATCCACAGCTGTTCGAAAGGGCGTGCCGAGCCAAATGGCCACAATTACCGACCGCTGGACGTCTCGATATCGCAGAGGCCTATTTCGAAAGTGGTGATTCAAGGTTGGCTTTGGAGTGGCTGGACAGTGTTTCCTCAGAGGAGAAGTTCTTGCTCGATGAGCGCGAGCGGTTACTACTACAGGCGCTCTTGGCACTTGACGACAGAGTGAGGGGGAAAGAGGTTGCGTGGAGAATCTTTCGTCGCTCTCGGAATCAGGAGACATTGTCACTGCTGTTGGATGCGGTCGGAGCCGACGAGCGACAACGGATAGTCGATGGCGAGGCCGCTGCGATATTGCAATCGCCGAAGTTAGACTATGTCGACGCCTCGTTCTTGATGGAACTGGAGCGTTTTGACGACGCTGAACGGTACATGGTCGACCGCGCAACGCAACTCAATGGAGACTATTACTACTACTTGAAACCGTGGGCAGTAGCATTCGAAAGGCAGGCAAGATTCATCGTTGCCAGTATCCTCTATCGGGCTTTGCTCGAATCAATCCTGCGTCGGGCCAAGTCGAAGTATTACATACACGGCGTGCGGTACTTGCGCAAACTCGATGACCTCGCACTGCATATCGAAGATTGGGGTGAGTTGGGAGGGCATGATGATTACAAGCTAGGTCTGCGTGTGCAGCACAAGCTCAAGCGGAGCTTTTGGGGACGCTACGATGAGTGACTGGTGTCGCAAAACCGGTCACAATTTGGTCACAATACGGTGTAAGTCCTTGTGCCGCAACGCGAGTATGGGGTTCGATTCCCCCCACCTCCATTTTATTTAACTCATTACAATACAATAAGATAGAGAAAGCGAGAGAAGGGATATTTATACAATTCCCCCATCCTTTTCGAAAATTCAGACTATAACCCTCAATAACTTAGAATAACTTGAAACATTTGATGTCACGATTTTGTCACGGGATTGGCCTAGTAATTTTCCATGAGTTCGGCTAAAAAAAGCTTGTGCCAGTTAATTTTTATCAGTATAATATGTCGGTAATAATTTATATTTACCGACATATTAGGATAATGCGGATATAATTATGAAAATGGAAATTAGAAAAAAGATCATCCAGATTGTTAAGCAGCTTGGTATCGTTCGGCCAAGAGATATGGATGAATATGGCATACATCGTAAGTATATCCATATGCTATATAATCAGGGTGTACTAAATCGAATTGGACGAGGCCTCTATACCCTTTCTGAGACAGAGCCGTCTGAAAATAGAAGTATCGCCGAAGCCTGTAAACGGATGCCATCAGGAGTAGTCTGCCTGCTCTCGGCTCTCAGGTTTCATGATCTGACAACTCAATCGCCTTATGAGATCTGGATGGCTATTGACAATAAGGCTCGAAGCCCTAAAGAACTTGGTGTTCCTATACGGATTGCGAGATTTTCCGGTAAAGTACTTACGTCCGGAATCGAACAACATAATATTGAAGGCGTTACCATCCGCGTTTATAATCCGGCGAAAACAGTTGCCGATTGTTTTAAATTCAGAAACAAGATTGGACTAGATGTTGCTCTCGAAGCTCTACGCGACTGTCACCAGTCTCGAAAATGTACGATGGATGATCTTTGGAAATATGCTAAAATCTGCAGGGTTGCCAATATCATAAAACCGTATCTCGAGTCACTGGTATGAGTAAAAAGAATTCTCATAATCTCGAGGTTTCGGTTCGTCAGCGCCTGCTAAATCTCAGCCGAGAACGTAATGAAGATTTTAATCTAATTCTGACACGTTATGCGGTGGAAAGATTCCTATATCGGCTATCAAAATCAAAACATGTAGACAGATTTATTCTTAAAGGTGCGATGCTAACCACCATTTGGATAGGCGAAGTGCATCGTCCAACTCGTGATCTGGATTTGCTCGGTTTTGGCGATCCGGAAGCTGAAGTTCTCAAAACAATTATGGCAGAAATATGTCTGGGAGATGTCGAAAGAGATGGACTTGAATACGAAGCTGACAGTGTTGAGATAGAGGAGATTCGTGAAAATCAGGCATACCCCGGACAGCGAGTGAAGATAAACGCGAAACTCGGTAATGCCAGGATAAGAATCCAAATTGATGTCGGTTTTGGTGATGCAGTAACACCAAAGGCAAAAATCATTACTTATCCGGTATTGCTTGATTATCCGGCTCCGCGAATCCGAGCTTATCCCAAAGAGACCCAGATTGCGGAGAAATTACAGTCAATGGTTTTCTTAGGCATGGCCAACAGTCGAATGAAAGATTTCTATGACATATTCATTCTTTCAAATACATTTTCATTTGATGGCAATACTCTTGTTAAAGCAATCAAGGCAACTTTCAAACGGAGGGAAACTCAGATTCCGGAGGACATCCCACTTGCTTTGAGCGAT
>Ga0272443_10002344_pt1 | contig 24438 bp, 16 predicted proteins | sample SSMAcet12_FD_193581 | JGI IMG/M metagenome (GOLD analysis project Ga0272443, IMG submission 193581) | Marine sediment archaeal communities from Little Sippewissett salt marsh, Falmouth, MA, United States - SSM-Acet-12 | ecosystem: Environmental > Aquatic > Marine > Wetlands > Sediment ...
GCTTCGATACTCAAAATGCGTATCATTTCGTTAGAAAATGGTTTGAAATTCTTCGAACCCATAGTGTAACTCTTTATGCAACATTGCGTTACAAATCAATGCGGAGGAGGTAGGATTCGAATTAGGCCATTTCGTGTAACTTTTTGTAAGACCTTGAATTACGCGTAATTCGCTGATACAAGATAGGTTAAGTTCCGTCAAGTTGCGTTAAGTTGGATCAAGTTGCGTGAAGTTGGATGAAGTTCGTGGTTAGAAAATGGTTAGAAAATTGAATTACTTGGTGTAATTATTTGACCTTTAGGCTCATGTAATTCTTACGCAAAAATCAAAATGTTTTTGTCGACCTTATTTAACTGCGGGATAATCATAATATTACGGAGTCTCCACAATCAGAAAAATCTCCATATTTCTTGGTATATTAGGTACCACGAGTGCATTAGCATAAATGAAAAATAAATAAAGATGTTTATAGAATCTCTATTTCACTTATGAAGGAGTCTTACCTTATCTTTCTCCATAATTCTAATTAATTCTTCAACATCGCTGATTCTCTTTTTAATCAGTTGTTTTAATTGCCTTCGCCACCCATTTGATCTATCGATAATCTTATCAAGTTCAAATATGACGTCATCCCTTCCGCGTTCAAGGAGTTTCTCCACCCAATACATTGGGTTCATCAGTGATAATATATGAAAGGTCAAGTCCAATATGTGACCTGTGGTCGGTTCATCAAAGGCTTTTCTGATGTAAAACTCCATTTGATCGACATGATACCTATGTTCCTCTTTAATTCCTTTCCAGAATGACATTTCGGTATAAATTCCTCCGGGCGGTGAATTTTCCTGTGAATATTTTTTATAAGCTTTTGGGGCCTTTTTAGCTGTTTTTTTCATTGCCCCCTTTTTTGCGATTTCACGGACTTCTTTTTTTGCCTGATGTTTTGCGGCGTTATAGGCCGCTCTGGATCCCATGTATTTACCGTGTTGGATTTGAGATATTCTCTCCCCGTTCTTTTTCATTATTTTAATTTTATTTGATTCATTTACAAACCGGCGTGAACGAGATACTATATCTTTGGCATCTTTGTTCTTAAAAACTTCGGGGACAGCGCCGGTTTTTCCATTGTTGTAAGGCGCCTTTACCTTTTTTGGGGGACTTGCTCGAAGTCCCAGACCAACAAGCGTTTTTAAGACCGGCACCAGAAAGTAGATCATAAAATCCGACGAATCATATATTACCTTTCTCATTTTTATCAGGATTTTATATGATAATGACATGACATCATCGACTATGTCAACGAGAGGCAGGAGAAGCTTATGTTCTTTTCGAAGTTCTTTAAGCTCCTCGTTTAAAGCACGTAATTGATCATTGTACAGCATTTTATTCAATTCATATTTTAGATAGCTATGTTATAAAAAGCCTGCGCTTTAAAATTGTTAATTCTACTAATTTCGGCATCGAGCCATTTCAAATCCTGTTCAAAAATAACTGATGTTTAAATAAATGACTCTTATGCAAAATGGCCGCAATACCATTTAATTATAATCCCATACTTCTTAGTTCTTTGCGACATTCACTTTCTAGAAGAACAAGTGACGCCTGTAAGTTTGAGATCCTGAAATCAAGCAAAAGCGCTGCGGTTTTATGATACGCTATAGTAATATTCCTTGTATCTTTCAGATCCTGAATTATTCTTCTGTGGGTTGCTTTTGCTTCATCTACGGATTCACCGGTAGCTAGGTGAATCGCCGCCTTCGCGACTTTTGTAGGATCCTTTCCAACCGGGGATAAATAGAAAAGGATTTTCACTCCGTCAACAATGGGGGATGGTTCTATATTTTGTGTCGCTTTGCCAAATTCGTGCTTAGCAGCCTTTTTGGCAATTTGCACGGCTGCGAACCCCTGGATGGAATTCTTGACGGTTTTTTCCAAAAGTCTGCGTGTAACTGATTCCTTAACCAATTTCTCAAGTGTATCCTCAGCAAACATTTTCATTGTGTGATCAGTCCACGGTTGACCAGCCGCGAAGTGAAATGTAGACGCGGCATTTCGCACTCCCTTTGTTGCCTGTTGGAGATTCTTTAGATCTTTTCCTACGCTCATTTTGAACGAGACCAGAAAAGCACATAGCTCACCGGCTGCAGTAAAACCAAACTCCAATAACTCCTGATTTCGAAGAGTTTTCTCTTCGGCTCTTATCATTGCCATGTAGTCCTTATCTGCATCCTTGGCATAACTTAAATGTCGATCCTTCTTCTTTATAGCTTTTTTTAGATTAGACCGTAGTTTTTGATCCATTGCCTTGTATCGATTCAGGATCATCTCTCGGTAGCTGGATGAGCTGATCCATTGCCACGTCCCAACAGGTGATTTTATCTTAAATCTAGTTGTCTGGGATGACATAACCAATCCTCCTCACTCCTTTATATAGCGAAGTTAAGCTATATGATATAATCCTTATCCTGTAATTCTATTTTTCGTTTTTGTATCATATTCAATTGGAAATTGAAAATCCTGTACAAAAGTATAAAGCAGTCTATCCAATAGATCTATTTTACTTTTATTTTATGTTGTCCTGAGTATGTAATCCTCCCTGGCCCATTATTAGTTATCGGGATAGACTTATCTGTTAAAACGTATTTTCCGTTGATTTTCATTTTTGTCTGATTCGGAATCCATCCGGTAATGGTCGTACATGGCGGCTTTGCGTTGCATGCAAATGGCACCGGGCCAGTATTGGATTCAGTCAAAATATTTGTTGAAGATATTGTTCTCATTGGCGTACCAATCAAGCAGCTAAGGCTCCCCGGGCCGCCATGCGGACAGGTCGCCTGGCTCTGAACCGTAAGAATATAGGACATCAGTCAGTTTTTACCTCTTTAAATGATTGATTGTAAACGAGCCGTGAATTAACCCCCAGCAATATTTCGGGATGAATGTCATTTTTTGCCGCAGTTTTGCATCTAAAGCCGCAGTCGGATTTTCTTATTTCGAAATTTACCATGTAGTCAAAATAGACAGGCATTACAAAATCAATTCCTTCTATCATCAAATGTAATGGCCAACTCCGCTCCAGTATATATTTAAAGTCATCAAATGATATCAATAAGCTAATAATTATAAGAGGTGAGTCATAGTACAACCGTTTTCCCAATATGGAATTTTTTCCAATAATTGATGATTCTTGCTTTTTTAAGGACATTTCCGGGACAAAATCGTCTTTATGATTAAAATATTTTAATGACAAATCTATATCAATATCTGAGTTTATGCCTATTTCTCGTGTAAAGAGGAATATTGTTTTATTTATTTGGTTTTTTAGATTATCAAGAGTATGTGATCCCGATAAAATTGATTTGTCCACTATTTTGCTACATAAATAAAGCAGGCGCTGTTTCAAAAGAAGATATTTGTCGGTTTTCAGGAATTCTTCAGTATCCCTAAAATCTACATTATTCTGATACCTGATAACACGGTTGATGAATTTATTTTCAGGATATCTAATGAGGATGTCATTGTCCTGATGCATATGAATACCTCATCGGTTACTTAAAGATTCAATCTGTACGATCACCCCGATTGGCAGATTATTATTAATATAAGTCTCAACAATTTTTACTGCATTGGCGGCTCTAGAGCCGGATTTCAATCCGGAAATCGGAATAACTATGATTTTCATCCTTTTGCCGTCATATATCCGGGTCCCGTTAATAGGTTCTTCTACATTTATATTATTAATCCCGAGAAAATTGAAAATATCATTGACCTTTTTGATTAAGTTATTTCTTGTCAGAAAATGTTGCGGGACGTTCCCAAATCCGTATAAAAGCCTATCAAGGCAGCTTAAATCAGGGGATTGGTCCAGAGATCGACCCTTGCAACAGGGTATCACCGTTTCTACTCTTGTCAGCAAATTGGTAGTAGGAAACAGCCGTGATGATGTCGTTCCACCGCGGTATCTTAGACTATAACCGTTTAATTTATCAGATAGGGACATCCATACCGACAGAAGCGACTTTTCTCTGACTTCAGGTAATTCCGGAATATCATATTTTATAGAAATACCACGATCACCTTCCATGCTCATGTTAAAGAATACGGAGGCATCAGACAGGCTTATCAATTCGGATTCCCGGGAGTTGTTTATTTCATGTTTTTTATAAGTACTTATTCCTGCTATACCGATGGGCAGGAGATCACTTCTCCTGACAAACTGAGAGAAACTGAGTTTCGGGTCCCAGTTATGAATTTCGAGATTCATCATGGCCAGGACATTTCCGTTAACAGATATTCCCTTCATTGAATTATCTATGGGATCCAATTTTTTATAAAACTGTCCGAGAAGATGTTCATCAATGGATATGTTCAGGTTAAATCTCTTACCCGGTTCGGCTGTTAATTCGTTATAAATTTCGCGCGGTAACGCTTCAAAATCGATTTGAAAAATAAATGGAGATAATGTTGACCTTACATAATTCAGCGGGAAAAGCAAATTTTCCGACAAATCGCCCGGGTCGGGTTTACCGGGAGTCGGTCGAGGATCAATCAAATGTGTTGCATTACTGATCTCGAGTTCGAATCGAATGCCCCCCGATAAATAATTGAATATGTGTCCTATGGTTTCCAGATTATCAAAAAACCTTTTATTATCATTATTTTGTGTAATCCACGGCAGTATTGAAAGCCAGATTTCAGCTCCATCAGACAAACTGCTGCATTCCAATTCTATCGTGCAGCTGTTATTTGATCTGCGCCTGGTATCGATAATAAAAAATTCCGGATAAGGTTGAGTGAAAAGAGGAGTGAAGAAAGTCTTATAATTGACCTTAGTACTATCCGCAGCATAACAATCAAAAGCTATAAGCTGTCCCGGGCAAAATTGTCCTCTCTCCGCTTTGCTTCGTGGGCCGGTCATTGCAATAATCGATCCGGCAGGCAGTCCGGCGCATCCTGGTATAAACGGCCCTGTCGAACCTTTTAAGAAATTTTCAATATTTGTTCTATTAATAATATTTCTGGTTTTTCGGACCAAATCATCAATAGATATGTCATTAGCTTTGTCTTTCATCATATACCTGAAATTCTTATTCGATTTCCAAACGCGTGGTCTTTATCAGAACGTTTTTAGAGTGAATGTTGATTTTGTCCTTTAGTATTTCAAGTTTACTGTTGCCTTTTGTATTCTCAATGACAATACTGTCTTTACCGAAAATTACCTGACGCCCATCATTAATGGAAAACACTATATCCTTATCCGTATCCTCAACATATTCGCCTCCGGAGATACTGCCCAATACTATCGGATCCATTCCGGTTCTATTCCATAAAACCAAAACATTGTCACCTGCGCGTGGTGGCAGATATTGAAAATTATGCCTTCCCCATGAACCGCTCAACATTCTGAGCCATGGACTCATTTCCTTCCTTGGATCCCAGGGAAACACCACTTTAACCCTGTTTAGCTTATCATTTGATTTCTCGACTGCCGCCGGCGAAATGAAATTTACCGGTTCTCCATATCCGGGTAAAAGACAGGTCAAAGCATCTTCATTTATTGCCTCTAATGTATAGTAAGGTTTCTTCTGGCCCAGACTCCAATGCGCACAAAATTTCTTTACTATGAGTGATTCGGGTTTGTTATGAAATTCCGAATTTGCATCAGTCTCCCTTAAGCTGATTGGAGTGCCCAATTGCAGGGGCTCAAAGACTACTCCTTGTGCGAAGATTCTATTTTGCACATATTTTCTGAGTACTTGTCTGGCATAAAGTTCAGTCTCATTGAACTCATGATCCTCAATAAAGAGATGGTGCTGGGAGATAATCTGTGATTCCCGGCGTTTGATGACAACACTGTCATTAATGGGTCCAAGGCTTGATTCGGGAAGTGTTTCTTCAGCCGTTGTCTGTCCACCTTCGTTATAGGGAAGGGCTTGTATTGAAATATCTTCTGAGCCCAGGGATGTATCAATTTCAAGATTGACTATATCTTTATTCAGAATGAGTTCTTCGGTTCCTTCATGACCTTTTGCTCCAATATAAATTGACGAACCGGAAAACCAAATTTGGACGCCAATTTGTGATGCCAGCCTTCTTAGAAATTCAAGATCCGATTCCTTGTACTGAATGGCAAGTTTTATGTCAATTTCGTTACTTTTATCCAGAAATACTGTATCGCATTCAGTTATCATTTCATAAACAATATCGCCGAACGAACAAAGCGTGAAAACCTGGGACCTCTCGACATTGTCTAAAACAGCGAGATGATCCCTCACCGACAGAGTTATGCTGTTGTTTTCGGAGGAATATTTCGTATTCCAGATTTGACCCTTAAATTTCCAGTCGCTCAGGCTACACTCAATAGTCTTATTAAGGTATTCCTGCGCCTTTAGGGCATGGGACATTCTGGTCAGGGTGTTATCGGGATTAGGAGTTAATTCAATCTCAATTACACCCGGGATCCCCATTTCCTGTGTTATTGCAAAACCGGAGATAATATAGTTTTTCAAAAACTCCGGTATTTCTTCAAAAGCAATTATAGCACACCCCCGACGTTAACCGGATTACATTTTCCCCAGTAGGAGGATATTGGTATTAAAATTCTTAAAGACCAAAGGGGTAAATTTAAAAAAATGACCCAACCCCTTTTTAGATATTTTAACTGCTTCCGTTGTTATTCTCTACCCATTCATATCTATCATCGTTTTTGAATTTCTGTCCCGCCGTAATTATCTCGCCTGCCATGATATTTAGGCTCATATTGATATTGGCTTCGTCGGAACCAAAGCTTGTCATCAAGTTGGATATCCAGGCGTGATTGAATTCTATTTTCTGGAACGTCTGTCCCTTGCCCTTTTTTCCTTCTCCTCTGGATTTAAAGACTTCTATTTGTCCGGTCAGCTCTTTTACATTTTTCGAGTCCTGATCGGCGGCAAAGTCATAAAATATTTTTCCGGGGTCTTTTTCCTCGCTTGGATCGATGAGAACATTTAAAGAAATTTCACCGGGCTGGCAATCATCGAGTTTCTCATATTCACCACGGCTGTCTAAAGAAAGCGACATGGAACTTACGACGTATTTTTTTGCTTCCTTTTTGCTTCCAAGACTCAAAAGCATAAACATACAAAACCTCCTATACTGTGATAACAGTTTTTTATTTCCTATTATTTTGCATCTTCTTCAGCGGCCTGATCAAATTCAATTTCAAAATCCTTTGCCGCTGCGTTCCACGTAACGGCGACTTTAATTTTGAAGTTTCCAATAGGATCCTTCTCGCATTGAACCACTTTGCCACCTTCAATCTGCTTTTTGTCTTTCAAATCATTCAAATAATTCTGAATCTTCTGTCTCATTTCTTTTTCAGTTATCTGGCCGCCTTCTTCGCGATAGCATTCGGTTACCAGGTAAAAATAGATCCGGTTTCTCGTGTACCTTGCCTGAGAATCGATCAGCGGTACGGCCTCAGTCCCGGCATCTTTAATCTTAAATGCCTTTTTGGGGAATATTGTCGTTGCACCCTTTATACGGACTCCCGGGACATTGGATTCTTCATCTTTGTCAGCTGTGTAGGCCATGTTGAATTGATTTTCGTTGTATTCATCCCAGCCCTTAACGTTGTCTATCAGATTGACTGTGGTAAGCTTGTCACCCAGGACATCAGGATGAACAATCGGTATATACCAGTTACCCGGTTTCTCACGATTGTAATATCTGGTCATCTGAGCCGCCATGGCATGCTCCAGACCGACCGTGAGCGGCTCATCTTCAAAGTAATCTGAAATTTTATCTCTTACTTTGAGATGATTGGCAATAAATGATGCATGTGACAATATTTCTTGTGATTCAGTGTCGTTAATCGAGTTCGGAGGATATTTCCAATTGTTGAAAACCTGATATTTCGAGTCGAAAGAATCATCGACGTGAATACTGCTCAAGACGTGTACGTAATGTTTATGGGCAATTCTGAGATATTCGACAAAATCAGAAGGATCCTCTAATTTCTCGATCGGCAGAAACATAAAAGCACGATATTTCCCACGGCCAATTCTCTGATTTGTCTGGCCGAGTTCATGATCGACAACTTTTCTGAACACCGAATCGGATAGATGACCGGGTGTAAAGAGAATTGATGTTTGTTTTTTGGGGAGCGGAGTGTCTCCCGGATGAAGTGAGTTTGCTTTCCACAGCATTAGCTGATTCATAGCCTTTTCCATGGGACGCAATATATTCAGCGCCTGTCCCATCCCGTTGTTTAGCGCCGACTGCAATTTTTCCTCACGATTCTCCAATTGAGACCATTCTACCGTCGACGATTTCTCCGGATCCATTGAATTGGCAATTAGTTTCAGAACCTGGGCAAGAATGAGTTTCTGTTTTGTCGTAAAGTTTTTGTCGTAACGCCTTTTGGAATCGATTGCATAAACAACGCCTTTTAAATCCTGAGCCGCATCGGGGCGCATCTGCGCTTTCAGAATATCATCGGCCTGACCTACCTGTTTTTCGGTCAGTTCTATTTTTCTTTCCCTTAATGGCTTTCTTTCCGGGTTTTTGTTTGATTCGTTTGACATTATTCATCACCTCCCACAAAAAGCGTATCCATTTCTTCCTTTGTAAGCCCCCCCTTCTCAATGGCCTCTTTATCGGTTACGATAAAGCGACCAATGTATTTCTTTGTCTTGGCCACCGCTTCCTTTTTGCTGTCTGAAATCGCATCATTTGCGGTTTTTATTTCATTGAGTGCCATATCCAGCAATTCCGCCGATAATTGTCGGGCTCGTTCAGCGATAATAGCCTTTTCCTCTTCGGAGGTCATTTTATTAAGATCCATATAATCACGTTTGAACATCTCGATGGCTGTCAGCTTGGCCTTTATTTGAGCCAGAACCGCAGATTTCCAAATTAACAATTCCTTATTACGAAGCCACTTGGAGTCATTAACACCGATTCTGTCCATATTTGCATCACTAAAAGACTCGATACCTTCTCCGCCTGGATCTGTAAAGACATCTTCGATGGTATCCGGAATATCATCCAGTAATTCCTTTATCGATTTCCCTCCTAAATCATTTTTAAGGTCTATTTTCCCACTTACCGGATTTCTGGCGATCATATCAGCTTCATTCAAAACGCTGTCCAGAAGAACCAGGTCCTTTGTATTTTCATCCACGAAAATACTCAATTGCTGATCATGTGGTTCTTCTCCGTCCGCCAACTGAATTTTGTGGCTGTCTTTGATTTTTACAGACATATTTGCCTCCTCTATTTTTTATATTTTTTTGATTTCGACCCGTTTATTATCATCTATAAAAATTTTATATTTATTATTGGCTTGAATCTGGTTTATGAGAAATTTGTCGCTGATAAATTGGGAAACAGAATTCTCCACCAATCGCTGTACCGACCGTGCTCCCGATATTTCGCTGTCGATCTGTTCGATAATCCAATCACTGACATATTCATCGATTTCTATGTCACATTTTAAAATATCGCCGTGTTTAATCTGATTGATGACCCGATCAATTTCGCGAGAGGCTATTTTTCTCAGGGTATTTTGTCCCAGTGCTTTAAACGGAATAATCGTAAGCCTGTCTATAAATTCGCGGCGGAAGACCCTGGAATTCGTATGTGGTGAATGCATATCGCGATAATTTAGCAGCCTTGATCTTATCTCAACTTCATCGAGTTCGGTTACGTCTGAGAGGGCATTTGATGTCATTATGAACAAAGAATTTCGGCAATTCACTATACGGCCGTGATTATCTGTCAGGTGGCCATCACTGAGAACCTGAAGCAGGACATCGAAAACACGTGGTGATGCTTTTTCGATTTCATCAAATAATACTACACTGTACGGATTTTCCGTAAGTTTGTTGGTCAGTTCTCCGCCGCTATCAAATCCGACATACCCGGGCGGCGGCCCAACCAGACGTTGATAACTCTCCGGGGTCTGAAATTCCGACATGTTGAATCTTACCAGAGCGGATATACTCCCCATCAGGTATTCCGCTACCGCCTTCGCCAGTTCGGTTTTTCCTGTTCCCGGCGGTCCGACAAACATAAATGAAATATTAACCCTTGAGGGATCAGTAAGTCCCAGGCGCAGTGACTGAATCGCCTTGGCCATCGTCCCGGTGGCCGCCTCCTGGTCATATACCTTTTCTTCCAGGAATTGACCCAGGCCGGTCAATTTGGATCGTTCGAACTCATTCAGCTGTGATACCGGTATTCCGGTTTCATCCGCAATTACCTTCAGAATGATTTCTGATGTAATCTCAGACGGCTCAGGAGAGTCTTTCTTGGTATTACCCCGCACATATTGAAAGGCGCTGTCAATAACTGCCATCGCTTTGGAAGGGAATCTGGTCGAGGTAAGATATCTTTCGCAGTTGTTGTAAATCGTATCATAAACGCCTTCAGATGTTCCGACACCGTAGTATTTATCAAATGAAGGCATGTGCTTTTTTAATATGTCAATGGTTTCATCCCTTGAAGGCTCGGGTATCTTGATAACTTCACAACGTCTGATGAAAGCATCATACGGTCTTATACAGGAATCAAAATCTTTGGAATTGGTCGTTGCGATTATGCGAAGACTTCGATTGTCCAGAAAAGTACTGAACAGGCCAAGTATACCTCCGGGATTTGGGCCGCCCTTATCGGTGAGTAAATGTATGTCATCAAAAAACAATATTATATTTTTTCGAAGAATTGCCACATCGATTAAATTTTGCAGTTTCTCTTCCAATTGTCCCATGTAAGTGGACCCTGCCGCCAATGAAGCGCATGATATCGAATAAACATCGCCAAGGCTAAACCAGCCGGGCCTATTTTCTCCCTGAAGCCACCCGGCCATCATTTCAACGACAGTTGATTTCCCGACTCCCGGCTCACCGACCAGAATTGGATTGGGCCGCGTCAATCGTCCCAGAACATTGACGATTTTTGTTATCAAATCGACTCGATAGTGGTAGTCTAAGATTGCCTTTTCCTTCACTTTTTGGGACAGATTCGCGGCATATTTTGTGAAAACGGCATTGGGTCCGCTTATGCCGCCTGATTTTGATATGGGCGTGGACTCGGGCGTAATGTCCGGAGATGTTACAGGAACTTGATTGACCGTCAGGTTTTTGAATTTCAATGCTATTTCATTAAAGGAAAAGGGTGAAGAAGCGATTTCATGAGGAAACATTCCAATTTTATCCTCAAGAAGCATAATAACAATATCGATCTCGGAAAGCTGTCTGCCCATCACCCTCCCTTTTTCCACGAGGATTGCCGCGACAGCACTGTCAATTGTCGATTCATCCGAAGATGAGTATCTTAACGAGGATTTTTGAGCTACATTCGCGCACCACTCGACAGATTCTTTCAGATTTTTCCTGTCCCTCTGAAAGCAGGAGTCAAACATACCCAAATTAAAAGCGGCCAGGAGAAGATGGCTGCCCATGAAGTGTTTTTGACCCAGGCCTATTGAAATTTCCCGGGCCTTATCGATAAGATCGTAAGCACCGGAATCAATCCAGTTATTTAATTCTCCAAGATCCATTGTTGGAAACTGTGACTACTATGTTTAAAAACTATAAACAAGACGTATGCCATTCAACCGTGAGTCCGGCACGAATGCCAGTTCATTATCAGAAGAATTGCACTTTTTCTTATCTTTAATATAAAAATACCACAGGACTGCGGAACTCACACCCGTAGCAAGTGTGGCGATGCCCGATATTTGTTTGATTTTGTGGACGTCCTTATAGTCGTCGTAAAGCTCCTGTGAATGATCAGGATCATCTGCATAATCATTCCATTTATTGGTCGCAGATATCGAGGAAACAATATAAACAGTCCCGGCCAACAAAAATGCCCCCGTGCTGATTCTGGGCCATTTCTGTGAGGGGCACGGTTTGGGCATCATGATAGAGATGGGGTCATCGAACATGTTTTTTCCAAATTCAGTTACAATGGAAACAGGATATTCCCCTGCCGGGATAAATTCCGGCAAATTTAATTTGATTTGGGTCGGAGAGACCTTTGCCGGCCTGAGTTTAATACTTTCGCCAATATAGATATCGTTGCTGTCAATAGTGGAACAAAAATTCTCGCCGGTAATTGTAAAATCACCGCCCGGCAGTAACCTGAGCGGTTCAATTTTCGAAATAATTGGTGCGGGATGAGGGGGTGGAGGGGGTGGGGTAGATTCGCCATATACATTAATCGAGACGCTATGACTAATGTTATCATAATCCTTGACAAATATATTTAGATGTAACTTGCCATTCTTGTTTCCGGCAATGAATTTTTTTTCTCCAGTGAAAAACTTCCCCAGTTCTTTATTGCTAATCTCGCATTTCAAGGCATAATCTTTTGAATTTAATATATAACCCCTAACATTTTTTACCGTTACATCCATTGGTTTTGAATCATTCACCATGATGCTAAATGAATCCGGTGAAATAGTAATCTTGTTCGGCGTAAGCCATTTTCTTTTCGCATTTTCCACATGATTGCCGAGTTTGTTTGTAACGCGGAAACACTCCTCGATCGACTGCATGGTATTATAATCCAATAGACCGTATATAATTTGTTCAAACTCGAAGGGATCTCCTGATCGATCATACCATTTTAATATGTAGCAAATTGTGTCTTTATTGGTTGCATTCCATTGAATCAAATTTTGTGATATTGCGTTCTTTAATAGGTCAACACCCTTTGCATGTGCTTCAGCACTTGCGAATATTTTCGCAATTATTTCAAGTGATGTGGAGTCCTGCTTTCCATTTTGACCCCAGCAGGCGTTGTTGATCAAAAGAAAAACAAAAAATAATAATAATATTATAGTGAATTTTTTTGAGAATGGTTTATCGCTTCTGGTATCATTTACTGCCATCACTACACTCCCTGTTATTGTCTGTTGTAGTAAAACTTAATCCAGCTTTGCACATTACTAATATTTCTATCTTGCTTTATGTCGAATACATGCCTGCCAAAGATGGTCGTGTCATATATGTTTTTTGAGTATTTAATGTTATTTACTCTCTCTAACGGTATCACGTAGTCAATAAAGTATTTTCCGGCAGGTAGTTCTATTGAAATATCCGCCAACTCGGTAGTTGAATATTCCTCGTTGTTTATATTAATCCTCGTAAAAGCATCGACATGTTCAAATTCAGAATACAATGCCTTAATATCCGTTTTAAATGCCCGATCTCTGGGAGCATCGATATAATTATTGAAGATAAATATTTCTGATTTCTTGTCAGATGAGAATGGTAAAATTCTTCGCTTCGGTGATATGTGTATAGTGTCAAAAATAAGTGGCCTTTCTTTCAAACAAAAAATATAAGCGTAATTCCCCACCCCCAGAGTATCAATCAACGAATCTTGATGACTATTCCCGGACATATCATATATAGTTGAGCTGCCACATCTTATTTTTAGACGAAATTTTTCGATAGGGTTGAACATATATGTAAAACCCATAAATCCCAAAAAGGCCAGGATTACAAAACCTATCAAATAAGTCGTTATCGGGGGCGGAGGCCAAATAAGACGAGGGGGCCATTCAAACCAGATTTTGGGTTTGAACTTAACTTCCACACCTTTTCTTATTCCGAGAGAATTCAGTGAATGACGGACGATATTATTACCATTATAAATGAGTTTATATCTTTTTAATTTGCGACCATAGAACCTGTAATCTTTGACAAGCTTCTGCGAGAAATCCTTTGTGGCCTTCTTCAAAATATCATTGGGGTGAACATAAACGGATTCAACCATTTCATCGTAATTGTCGGGTCTATATCTTATGGCAACCTTAATATTTGAAGGCAGATCGATTAATTCGATCGTTTCATTTTCCTGAACGCCCTGCTCCTTGATTGGCAAATTCAGGTTTAAAGATTTGCTTCTGAAATATATTTCAATTTGATCTACATTAATATCCTTGGGAAGGAAACCCTGGCTGATACTCTGCGGTATTATTCTCGAAAGATTTTCACGGATAGTGTCATTGTCCTTGAAACGAACAAGCATATCCCTGCTTTCGAACAGCAGAATATATGTGCTAATTCCATTAATCATAAATTTATATGTAAGTTCCGTTTGCTGAAAGTTAACCTATATACTCAATGAAGTTTTTAAGTTCGGAAATGAAAATTCGAGAATTTTCGAGTGCATCGAAAGTCCCGGCATAAAAATCATTCAATGAGTAGTTCTTGATTTTCGTGTAAATACTATCAACATTCTTGGATTCAATCTCCTGTTTACTAAGGCAGTTCTTGTATTGATCAAACCACCGCATCAGCGGATACATAATTTTTGAGTAAAAGGCCGCGGGACTCAGATTCCCAAGATATCTGACAAGTCCGCAATTTGAAACCAAAATGCTGTTTAAAATGGTGTAAAGGTTGTACCTGGTTCTCAACTGCGGGCTGACATTATCCCTCGACAATACATTTCCTCCCGCCGATATATATTGTGCCGATATTACCATCAGATCATCCAATAAAGAAATTATCGAACCAAGCAGATTTGAATCAAAATGCCTTGTTAAATTCAGTTTTAGAAGAGGCGGTATATAGTTTTTGCTGACCTCGGCTCTTTCGTCCTGAATAGTTATTGAGGAAATGGGAACATAATCCTGATAATCAGACAGGATGCCCGATATATATTGCTCTTCGGATATAAGAATAATACTAAGACAAGGGTATATCAACTCTACCGTATTTTCAATTCCGTAATCTCTCCTGATATTATATTCTTCTCGATTAATCTGCTTAATACAAAGCAAATAATCTGAATATTCATGCGATGTTATCGTAAAATCTGTTTTTAAAGGCACCAGGGGAATCCCCGGCCTTTTCTCATTATTGGGAATGGCGATAATATTATTGCCGTTGGGAGCGATACATCGAAATGGATTCAGAATATTTATCGATAATGAAAAATCATCAGGCGTATCCTTCCTTTCAAATGATTCAATTTCAATCAGTTGAGAATGCAGACCCGATTGTGAGTCAATGTTTATTATTCCGGGCTGATCAATTGATGCAAATAACAGGTCCGATATCATTGAATCTGTTTTTAGATCTGTATGACTTAAATGCTTACAATTGACGAGGAGTCCATCTACCCACCTGACCCCGAGGAAATTGTCGAAGCCTTTATAAGACATTTGAATATAACTCCTTCCAGAAAGAGAAGTTAAGATAGTAAGTGAATATAGTCCAATTACGTTTTATTGTCAAGGTTAACGATTTAAATCAGTTTCTTGTAATCGATATCTCTATGTATTGCATAATCTTATATGATTAGCCGGCATAAAAATTTCCTTTTTGGGCCACTATTTTATTAACCTTGCGCTGAAATTTCTCTATCATCATTTGCTGTTCCTTTATAACCTCAATAAGCACCGGAATTAATTTATCAGCAATGTCAAGGGAGATTGAGGATTACATCGATCAAACGCCCGACATATTACTCAGGTGTAATGTTCCGATAAAATAATGATTATAAGAAATCGGTCGGGACGGTATTGACGCCCCAACCGATTTTAATTAAGGTCATTTTAAAAGGATCATTTTTCGTGCTTCCGAGAATTGCTCGGTTTTTATTCTGTAGAAATATAGCCCGGAGGAAACTTCTTCGCCCCTGCTGTCCAAACCGTCCCAGATGATATCATAATTCCCGGCAGGTTTGACATCGTCGACAAGTGTTTTAATTTTTCGCCCCAGAATATTATATATCGAAATCGAAACAGAACTTTGCCTGGGTAACGAATAGGATATCAATGTCGTGGGATTGAAAGGATTGGGATAGTTTTGATTCAATGAATATTTTTGCGGAAGAATGTCGGAATCATGATCGACAATGTCGGTGGGGAACTCGAAAGGCTGATTAAGGATTTCCTTTACCTTCGTAATTGACGAAAGATTATTGGTCCCCTGTCCGACGGCCATTTTTATTAAAACGTACTGGCTGTCATTCGGTGACATATCAAATGGTCCGCATGAGGCAATCAGACGACGATCAGCCGGGTCGAAATCAAGATCCCCGGTTGCGGTAACGGGATCGCCGGAGTGCCAATATGTTAATTCTTTGCCATTATAAGTATATGGGGTTCCGTCCCTATCCAGGCCGAGCATATAATTGTATGTTTCTTTATAATTATCCGGATCAGTCCCATTTATAAATTTGCTCATGGAAGTCATACCCAGATTCTTGTGATCGAGGATGGTGTGACCATTAAAATATCCATAACTACCCTCTGCAGGTATGATCGGACCGTGGATTATTTTGAAGCCGATTGCGGGTGGATTGTAATAATAATCATCGTCATAGTTTTCAGCATTATAACAGAAAAAGATATCATTAAGTGTATCACAGCCGACATAGTCATCTCCGGCAGCACCAAGATCGGAATCAACCCAAAAAGAGAAATACATGTCTTCCATGTTTCGACTGCCTTTGTTGCGGAAAATATATTTGATATATATGGATGTGGCATCATAACCGACGCTGTAAACTAACGGTTGTTCCGAAACAAATGTGAATGTGTCTGTAACGGGGTTGGTATATATTGAGCCGGGAGTGAGTTTGAAAACGGACTCTTCGGCCAGCATACCACCGTTATACCTGTCATCCAGCCAAAGAACCCACATGGCATCATAAACCGCATTACCCAGGTCGGCGCTGAAGAAATCAATTGAACCATCATTACCGGTCCCGTAATAGGTCCCGCTGGGATCATAATCCGTATCCAGAATCCATACGTAATTATACCTTAAATCCCCGTAATTCGGAAGGCTTGGATCTTCCGGAATGGCCTGATAGTGAAGATCCCATTGATGATTCTCATCTCGGTCACGCATAACTACATTCAATTGCCGCGGATTATAGGGATCACTAACATCCCAGACTGTGAACGGGATATCGAAAAATCCCTCATAGGTATCACCGCTGAATGAATAGTACATAAATGCCTTCTGGCTGTAAAGCGGAATATCGACGGCATATGGTTCACCAATACTGTAAAATCCATCAGAGTTGAGATCGGTATACGAGGACATTGGCCGAAAACGGATTTCAACCGGCTTGTATTCTGTCGGGCTTAATGTCGTGGCTCCCCAGAAATTAGGTTCCAGAAAGACGCCGCCGAAAAATATATCACCGCCATGATTTCCGCCGGTAAACCACCTGCCACCCTCATAAGCCTGTTCAATAACTGCTACCGGACTTAGGTTTGCCGGAACCACACTTGTATACTCCCATGTCCCGTAAGCATCTTCACCTTCCAGGGAAACCATAACAACAAGACCCTCGACAGCTTCGCTCTTCTCTCCATTGAAGGTCTTTTGGTCTGTCAATAAAGTCGTTGCGGTAGTTGTATTGATTAATTCCCAGTATGGTCCTTCAACCGGATCGTATAAAATCTCCACAGCGTATTGATGCCCCGTTAGCACGTTTTCGTTTACCGCTTTGACAACGACGTTTAAAGGAGAAGAACCCAGTTGATTCACATCGAGTGACTTTGGAACATATATATCGTTGTCACCGGGCTCATCCTGGGCCCAGACCATTTGCTGGATTTCGATACCAATTGGATCGGTTTCGGCGGCTGAGTTGGTATGTTGCGAAGGATCAGCATCATTATAAACTGTCCAAAGGGTCTGATCACCATAGCAAACCGGCCTGTTATATTCATCCACCGGCGCCCCCTGGTAAACGGGCCAGTTAAGGTAATCAATATTGGGGTTATTCTCAAGACTGTCCCTGTAAAGTTTATAAACTTTAAAGGAGGAATTATCGGTCATATATGTTCCTCCCTCCATAGGGCCGGGAACATATTCACTTGCATATTCTGAAATTGTTATTAACGTATCTTTGGTTGCCGAGTCAATACCCCCCAGCCAGAGACCTGCGGCATATAATGGCGATGAATGTAATGATTGGTTTCTTATATAAGCAGTGTCAATAAAGGGAAAAAACGTACCATAATCATAATTGAAAAAACCAGATAAATCGCGTCCCAAATTTCCATGGTTCGTTACAAACATAAGAATTTTATTGGCATCAATAAAAGTAGTATTGTCTATCTTTTTTACATCTGTCATTTTTGGTATTTTTTTGTGATTGGATTCTTGAAAGAGACTTGATTTACCATCAATTTTCGACGAAGCACTAATGGCAACCACCAGAATTAATAAACACAAGCCCAACGCTGCAAATGCACCATTTCGCATGATATTACCCTCCATTGATTTTTTAAATGATTTGATGGACTATCAATTCTGATAATACCCAAAAGTCGCAAGGCTGTCAACAACTAACAATCGCATTTTATATTTCAACGGGCCGGAGACAGTTATTACATCAGGGATAAAATCAGAAATTATTTACCGGTAAGGGATATAATAATATTATTCACATTACATTGCAATTATCTTTCTGTTACATGTTGAACCATAAATAGTTAAAAGCATTCCCGGGAGTAAAACCGATGTCGAAACACCGAGACCCATTGACAAAAACCGGCGGCATATTTATATTTAAGTGCCTTTTTATTTTCCGGGGACTATGCAGCAATAAGGTAGTCCACACATATAAATTCAAATAGGAATAAGTTTGTCAATTATTACATCAAATTTTAGATTTTGACAACAATAGGATTTGCAGCATTATTGTCTGATTTTCGATTTTGTAAAGAAATAATTAAACAATTAATTTTATAAAAGGTCTGTCCCATGTCTTATAACGCTCAAATCAAAATTTTAGCTCTCATTGTAACCGCGATGATTGCTGGCTGTTTTATTGTACTATTGGGGTGCGATGGAGAAAAGGATCCCGTATCTTCAAACCATCCTCCATCAACACCTGAAATAAACACCGAACTGGGGGCTCCTCCTGATGAATCGATTAATCAAAGCATAGACGTAACATTATACTGGTTTTGTTATGATCCTGATAATGACGCCGTAAGCTATGATGTTTACCTGGGTACCCAGAATCCCCCGCCGCTCGTGAGCCAGGATCAATCGGCAACGAGCTATGATCCACCGGCCGATCTGGAAATAAACACGAAGTATTTCTGGAAGGTGGTGGCTGAGGATGATGAAGGAGCAACTACGAGTTCTTCTACTTGGGAATTTACGACGGTGACGGATCAGGCGCCGTCAATTCAACTTTTGGAACCCGTAGATCAAAGCACGGATTGGACGGTTAATCCGACTCTTCACTGGTCAGGCTCGGATCCGGAAGGCGATACGGTTAAATATGATGTTTACTTGGGAACCGCTGCAACACCACCGCAGGTAAGTTCTGAACAAACAGATACATTTTATACTCCGCCGACACTGGAGTTTGCGACAGGCTATTACTGGAAAATTGTTGCCAGAGACGAGAATGCCAATACGGCTTCTTCTACGATTTGGCAATTCACGACGGCCGGTGAACCTAATCAACCACCCGATGAACCGGAGGTTCCCAATCCTGCTAATTTCGATCAGGGACAGGATATAAATTTGACTTTGAGTTGGGCATGCAGTGACCCGGAAAATGATCCACTCACTTACGATGTGTATTTCGGAACCAATAATATACCCCCGCGCGTTTCATCTGATCAGGCGGGATTAAGCTACACTCCTCCGACCCTCCAGCACAACACCACCTATTTTTGGAGGATTCTGGCAAAAGACGATCATGGCAATACTACAAGCGGTCCGACATGGCGTTTTACCACACAGGGGGAGGGTAATAATCCACCCGATCCACCGCAATTTGTGGAGCCCGGTGATGATGCAAACAATGTCGGGCTTTCGCAGATACTTCGCTGGACCTGCACTGACCCGGATGGTGATCCCTTGACCTACGATGTACATTTCGGCACAATTCCAACTCCATCATCGGTAAGTTCCGGGCAATCCGATACGACTTATTCACCTGGTCTTCTGGAATATAACACATTATATTATTGGAAGATTGTTGCCTATGATAATAATGGTGGTAGCACATCTTCCGATGTATGGAATTTTACGACTACTGCAGGTGATCTGGCCGGGACATGGGAATTATTATCTGCCGGAATAGACTCTGACGGTTGGGTTAATGCGTTGTCCATTTATGAAAACAATCTGATCGCCGGCGGTTATTTTACTGAAGCCGGCTTTGCAACTGCCAATAATATCGCGGCTTGGAATGGTGTTTCTTGGTCAGAAATGGGATCTGGTGCATCGGACGATGTAAATGCACTTGCAGTAAATGGCGGGCTTCTATATTCGGGGGGGGATAACGATGCAGAATCTTGGAATGGATCTTCGTGGGCAACATTGGGGGTCGTCTCAGGTTGGGAATGGCCCTATTTTTCGACTCTGACAATCTATGATAATAAAATAGTGGGAGCAGGGGGAGTCGATACGGCTGACGGAATCGAAGTGAACAACATCGCATCATGGAATGGTAGTTCCTGGTCGGCACTTGGGCCGGGTCTGAATCAGTTTGTGTATACTCTGGAAACATATCAGGGCAATCTGATTGCAGGGGGCGAATATCTTCTGTCCGAATGGAATGGGTCAAGCTGGTCGTCGTTGGGCGGAGGAACCAGTGGTGCAATTCTTGCGATGACTATTTATAATGACAAATTAGTTGTTGGAGGGAATTTCACTTCAGTAGGCGGTGTTGCGGCTAAAAATATCGCGGCCTGGGATGGCGCGTCATGGTCGGCGTTCGGGAACGGTGTTGGCGGAGATTATGAGGGAATATATTCCCTGAAAGTCTATAATGGTAAACTGATTGCCGGCGGTTATTTTACATCGGCAGGTGACTTACAGGTGAACAATATTGCGGCCTGGGACGGGACATCATGGTGGTCATTGGGGAATGGTATTGATGGTAGTGTATATGCAATGGAGGTATATAATAGTAAGCTGATAGTGGCAGGTGAATTTTCTGTCGCCGGAAACCTGTACAATGCGGTTAATATTGCATCATGGTCGGAGACTAAATAGTCTGATTGAGATGAGTTTTCCATTTTATTCGTCCGATATACTGAGTATTATGCCATGTGATCTTGGGTTTAAATGGAAAATATAAATTTTCTCATATATATTTTGGCATGACATAGAAAAAAGAAATATTGTTAAGAGGTAGCAACGATGATGGCCAAACATAAACTTGAAGCAATCAAATCTCCAATCATTATATTGACTATAATTATTTTGGGGGGATTAATATTTGGGTGTAGTGAAGAAGACCCTATAGGGCCTGCAAATAAACCTCCGGTAATAACCTTAGCAGAACCTGCTGATAACAGTCTTAATCAAAGCATTAATATTGCATTAAGCTGGACCTGTAGTGATCCGGATGGAGATCCTCTACTATTTGATGTTCATTTAGGAACGACCGATGAGCCACAGTGTGTTTCTTCCGACCAACAACCGGCGAATTATTTGCCAATGTCACTCCAATATAACACAGTATACTACTGGCAAATTGTCGCAAAGGACAATCAGGGTAATAGCACAGCTTCTCCTGTTTGGAATTTTACTACATTGGAAGCTTTAAACCCCGATTTTGTAGCAGATGCCGTCGATGGCATTGCTCCCAAAACTATTCACTTTACTAACACAACTACCGGTACATATCAGCGTTGCGAGTGGAGTTTTGGTGATGGAGCCACGTCTGAAATTTGTAATCCCGACCATACTTATAATTCGCCCGATTGTTACACGGTAGGTCTAACGGTTTTTGATGATGGCAATGATCGCTTTGAGACTAAAACAAAATCAGATTATATCTGTCTTGATCCCCTCTGTGAAACGGTTCCAAGCAATTTTGGTACTAAGGGACCATTCTGTCCATATAGAAAAGCAGGTGACACAGGATTTGAAAATCACAGACCACGTATTAAGTGTGAAGTGCAGCTTGAAACATATAATAATGATACGAAAATTCGGGGTAGATTTTATATTTGGGCTATGGAAGATCAACCTGGCGATAATACCTGGGGTGATTCAACATATTATGTATATAATTTAGGCGCATATACCGCACCATCTGGATATATGATAAGTATTATCAGTCCCAATTTTGCTTCTTATAATAAAGTTGATACCGATAAGAATTGGGATTATCAGTCAACATCGCTGGGGATTTTTCAGGTATTTGGAGAAACGACTAATGAAGACCTATGCGCTGATGGCATAGAATGTTTGCCTGAACACGATCGAACAAAATTTTATTTCGATTTTAATGATGTAACCATAAAAATATGTAAAATCTATTAAGTTTCATTAAAATATGGCAGGAACAAGATGGTGAAATCTGTTTACAGATGGTGTGGGATAATAAAAAATAGCGGTTAAATGGAAAATATAAATTTTCTCATATATATTTTGGCATGGCATAGAAAAGAGAAATATTGTTAAGAGGTAGCAACGATGATGGCCAAACATAAACTTGAAGCAATCAAATCTTCAATCATTATATTGACTATAATTATTTTTGGGGGATTAATATTTGGATGTAGTGATAATCCACCAATTACTCCCGATAATGAGCCACCGACTATAACCCTGCTGGAACCGGCTGACCAGAGTGCAAATTGGACGGTGGACCCGACTCTTCGATGGACAGGTTCTGATCCCGATGGGGATACGATCAGATATGATGTCTATTTTGGAAATTCTATGACGCCTTCCCTGGTCAGTGCCGGTCAACTTGATACCTTATATAATCCCCAGACACTAAATTATGATACAAAATATTATTGGAAAATAGTCGCCAAGGATATTCATGCCGATACATCGTCTTCCGCAATACGGGAGTTTACCACAGAAACACAACCCAACCAGCCTCCCACTGCGCCCGGAAGTCCGGATCCGCCGGACAATAGCCTCGATCAAAATACGGATATCACATTAAGCTGGACCTGCAGTGATCCGGATGGCGATCCTTTGGAATATGATGTCTGTTTGGGTACGTCCAATAATCCGCCACTCGTTTCAAGTGGGCAGCAAGCTGCGAGCTATACACCGCCTACTCTTCAGCTAAATACTGTTTACTATTGGAAGATAATAGCAAGCGACGACCACGGTAATAGTACATCCTCTGCGATCTGGAAATTTACCACAAAGACAGAGTTACCTGTTGTAACAACTGCTGATATCACTGTTACATCAGAATCGGGAGCGCAATGCGGGGGGACGGTTGAATCTGACGGGGGTGCTGATATCATTGCCCGCGGAGTATGCTGGAGCACCTCACAGACTCCAACCATACAGGATAATCTTACTAATAATGGGACATCATTGGGCGATTTTACGAGCCAATTGACCGGTCTTATCAAGCTGACCAAATACTATGTTAGAGCTTATGCGACAAATAGCGCGGGAACGGGATACGGCAGCGTAAAATCCTTTACGGCCGGAATGGGAACGGTAACCGATATTGATGGCAATGTTTATAAAACAGTAATTATAGGATCCCAGTGGTGGATGGCGGAAAACCTGAAAGTAACCCAATATAGAAACGGTGATGATATCCCCATCAAAATATACACGTGGTGGGGCGCAGCTGAAGGGGCCTATTGCGAGTATAACAATATACCAGCAAATGTATCAACCTACGGAAGGCTATATAACTGGTTTGCCGTTGATGACCCCAGAGGGCTTGCGCCAGTTGGCTGGCATGTGCCAAGTGATGCTGAATGGCAAACACTGGTCAATTATCTCGGAGGTGATGACCTTGCTGGTGAGAAGATGAAGGAGGCTGGGATTGCACATTGGGAAGAACCCAATTATGCGAATAACGCCAGTGGTTTTTCTGCACTTCCGGGCGGCGGTCGTTACCCAGGTACTGAAGCCGGTACCTACGATGGTATGTACTGGCTTGCTGATTTCTGGTCTTCTTCCGACTATCTAAGCGCAAATGCGTGGTTGCGCTCGTTATGGAACAGTTCCGAGAGTATAGGTAGAACGTCCACTCTTAAAACCTACGGTCTTTCAGTTCGTTGTGTAAAGGATTAATGGCGGGAATTAGAAGGCTATAAATAAGTAAGAAGATCTTGCATGCGAAATATATATAATATAAAATGTATTTTCATAATTACGGTTGCTATGATCATGGTGATAATATCTTGTAATAAATATTTCATGGAGATGCAATCATGTGGGGAATAAATCGGATCAGATGCGGTCTATTTATAGGATTAATTATTTCTGCGACTATTATACTCGGTTCAATATTGGGGTGCAGTGATAGTGCAAACAATCCCATAATTGAGATCCCTGCAGTGACCACTTCGGAAGTCACTGGAATATCTGAAACCGGGGCTCAATGCGGCGGCACGGTTGTCACTGACGGCGGCGCCTCGGTTATAACACGCGGAATCTGTTGGAGTTCAACAAATGTATCTCCTACAATAGATGATAATACGACCAATGATGGTTCCGG
>Ga0272443_10002345_pt1 | contig 24432 bp, 23 predicted proteins | sample SSMAcet12_FD_193581 | JGI IMG/M metagenome (GOLD analysis project Ga0272443, IMG submission 193581) | Marine sediment archaeal communities from Little Sippewissett salt marsh, Falmouth, MA, United States - SSM-Acet-12 | ecosystem: Environmental > Aquatic > Marine > Wetlands > Sediment ...
GACGCGGGTGTACGGCTCCGTCGGCATCGGCTCATCGACCCGCCTCACCGGCGGGTTCATCGCCCGGACCGGCGGCTTCGGCGATCCCAAGTTCGAGTTCACCTTCGGATGGATGACCCGCTGGTAGGACGGACTTCAGCCTCCGTCGCTTGCCGATCGGCGTCACCCATGCGTACCATGTCACCCGCGCGTACCATGTTGGGAAACAGCGGTTTCTGTGAGACGCTAGCGAAACGGTGCCCGTGATCATGATGCGAAGAAGCCAAATGCGTAGGAGGTTGGAATGCACAGAGTCGGTTGCTTGGCTGCTGTGGCGATTGCCATCGCCGTCGTCTTCTCCGTCCTCGGGTTCGCCAGCCCGGAAACGTCGAGGGTTGTGATCTTCCTCCCGCCCGAAACGGCCATGGGCGGGGAGTTCTTCCAGCTCATCGCGGTCTTCGATGAAGAGGGAGTCGACTACGACGTCATCGCCGCTGAGCTCGGGCCCTACCTCTTCTGGGAGGACTCGGGCGAGGCCAACAAAGCGTCCCCTGACCTCCACCGCGGATACGAGTGGGAGATCCAGAAGACATTCGATGACATCGACATGGCGGATTACGACGTCCTCATCATGGGGCCCGGATTCGGCCACACCGTCTGGGCGGGCGAGAGCCTCCCGAAGGCCAAAGCGCTCCTGCAGGAAGCGCTCGACGCGGGGATGCCGATCGGCGGGGTGAGCTTCGGCGCGATGCTCCTCATCCAAGACGGATACCTCGACGGTCGAACCGCGGCGCGCCCCCCGCTCTACCAGGGCGTCGTCAGTGAGGAGAGGCACAGGACCCTCTTCCTGAGCACATTCGATGTGGTCTTCGGAATGCAGTGCGTTCACGTGGACCGCGGCGTCGACGGAGCCTCAACCATCGTCACCGCCAACTACCACTGTGTGACCGGGTTTGCCAGGAGGATCATCAAAGAGTTCCTGTCGGACTGATCCTCTCGCTGTGCGGTCCAATCGTGGGAGACGCTTGCCCGAAAGGTCTTTCGATTGCCCATTCATATTTCGGACTGACCGTTTCTATGAGACGCTAGCGAAACGGTGACCGTGATCATGATGCGAAGAAACCAAATGCGTAGGAGGCTGGAATGCGTAGAGTCGGTTGCTTAGTTGCTGTGGCGATTGCCATCGCCGTCATCTTCTCCGTCCTCGGGTTCGCCAGCCCGGAAACGTCGAGGGTCGTGATCTTCCTCCCGCCGGAAACGGCGATGGGCGCGGAGTTCGTCCAGCTCATTGCGGTCTTCGATGAGCAGGGAGTCGACTACGACGTCGTCGCCGCCGAGAAGGGTCCCTACCTCTTCTGGGAAGACTCGGGCGAGGGCGGCAAAGCGAGCCCTGACCTCCCCCGCGGATACGAATGGACAATCCGGAAGACGTTCGATGACATCGACATGGCAGACTACGATGTCCTCATCATCGGCCCCGCATTCGCCCACAGCTTCTGGGTCGGCGACAGCCTCCCGAAAGCCGAAGCTTTCCTCCAGCAAGCGTACGACGAGGGCATGCCGATCGGCGGGGTCAGCTTCGGCGCGGTCTTCCTCATCGGCCACGGATACCTGGACGGTCGAACGACGGCGCGCCCTCCATTCTACCGGGGCGTCGTCAGCCCGGAGGCTCACATGGCCGGATTCCTGAGCACGTTCGATGTGATCTACGGAACGGAGTGCATCTACGTGGACTACGGCGTCGGAGGGGTTTCGACGATCATCACGGCCAACTACCGCTGCGTGACCGGATTCGCCGAGCGGATCATTTCGGAGTTCCTAACCGAAGACTAGACACGGAGGCGAGAAGCATCCTCGCTCTTCTCCCTTCACGTGAGAAGGGCGAGGGTCACTGACAGCGTGACGATGCTGCCCAGCGTCGTCAATAGGAGCGTGCTCGCCACCAGATCCGGTCGTGTGTCGAACTGCCGTGCGACCAAGAGGCCGGTGACCGCCGTCGGCGTGCTTGCCTGCAGGATGAGGACGGCGCGCGTCAGCCCCGTGATCCCGAGAAGCGACACAAGGCCGAAAGCCAAGAGCGGCGGCAGAACCAGCTTCAGTCCTGTCAGAAGTGTCGCCGGCCGCCAGACGTGGGCAATCTTGATCCCCGCGAGCTCGACGCCCAGGAGAACGAGCATCAGCGGCATCCACATCTGGCCGATCAGTGCCAGCGGCCGCTCGATCGCAACGGGCACGGGAAAGCTGAACGCCCGCAGGAGAAGCGCAAGGCCGATCGCGTAGACGTAGGGGAAGCGTAGCGCGTTCCCAAGACGCCGGAGCATCGGGTGTTCGCCGCTCCAAGAAGCGATCGACAGCCCGAGCGTCATGTGGACGAGGATGTGGGTGATCATGAAGATCGTGCCGATCACGAGCCCCTCCTCGCCGAACGCGAACAGGATCACGGGAAGCCCGTAGTTGCCGCAGTTCTTCGACGCCAACGAGAGCACGGCTGCCTTGCGCTCCCCCGAGTCCCACTTCCCAGCTGCTGCGACGGCGAACGCGATCCCCACGAGCACCATGTACATGATCAGCGCCACGGCCGCCGGCATCGCAAGTTCGCCGAGCGGGAGCTCTGACTCCCGGAGCGCCGTGAAGACGAACGCCGGACCGGCGAAGCTGAAGGTCAAGACGTGAAGCGCTTTCCGGACACCGCCTGATACGACTGCGATCGACTCTCCATGCTCGCCCAGCCCAACTGCAGTCAGTCCCTTGAGCTGCGCGCAGCTCGCACGAGCAATCCGATCGAGCACAAGGCGCGCGAACGCGAACCCGATTCCGGCCACCAAGAAGACCGGAAGGATCGTGTCGAGGAAAAGGAGGAGCGTTTCCGCCATGGCCAAACCTTACGGAATCGATCGGCGTCCGGCACATCGGTGAGGTCACGCGCCCACGAAACGGCCTGGTTGCGAGCTGCCGACGACAACGGCTAGACTTCCGTCAGCGGCGCCATCGTGGGATTCGACGGTAGAACCGCCCACCTCAATCGACCCTTCGCGTATGAGGAGAGAGATGTGAACACACAGCTTCCGACCGGCTTCGAGGCACGACCCGGGACACTCAACGACATCCCCGAACTCGCCACCCTCGACGCCAACTACTCAACCCAGCTCTTCGGACGCGCGCTTCGGACTGAAGGGGAGCTTCGAACGGAGTGGAAGGCACCGCACTTCGATTCGAAGACCGATTCGCGTCTCGTCGTCGATTCGGCAGGCAGAGTTGTCGGATGGGCCGAGGTCTACGACTATGCCCCTCACGTCCGCATTCCGAGCCGGCTCCGCGTCTTCCCCAACCACACTCCACCCGAAGTCGCCGAGCATCTCGTCGCGTGGTGCATCGAACGGGCACGGTCCTCCGTCGGCCAGGCGCCGCCGAACTCGCGTGTCGTGGTCACGCAGAGCGCGTTCGAGGCGGACGCGGCGGCGAACGCACGCCTCCTCGGAACCGGGATGAAGCCGATTCGCACGTTCCTGCGCATGCAGATCGAGATGACCGAGCCGCCGAAGCCGCCCGAATGGCCGCACGGAATCAGCGTTCGCACCTTCGTCCCCGGTCAGGACGACGTTCCGGCGCTTGAAGCGGCCCGCGAGGCCTTCCGCGATCACTGGGGCCACGTCGAGACACCGTTCGAAGAGGATCTCGCCGAGTGGCGCCAGTGGATCTACGAAGATGATGACTTCGACGTCGACCTCTGGTTCCTGGCGATCGATGACGGCGAGATCGTCGGATTCTGCCAGTGCTATCCGGTCGGGGGGGACGATCCGCGCGTCGGCCTCGTCGACGAGCTCGGCGTCAAGCGCTCTCACCGCGGGCGCGGCATCGCCACCGCTTTGCTCCGGCACGCCTTCGGCGTCTTCTTCCGTCGCGGGAAGACGATCGTCGACGTCGGCGTCGACGCGGAGTCGCTCACCGGAGCGACCCGCCTCTACGAGAAGGTCGGGATGACGCTCAATCGCCGGAACAACGTCTACGAACTCGAACTTCGCCCCGGCGTGGATCTGGCGAACCAAGGATAGAACGCGAGGGCACCTGCCCGTCACGAAGGAGCGGAACAGACAGATGCGCGGCGGGGGCTCCTACTGCCCGCCTCCGACTCGCTCCTTGGTCAGCTCCAGTCGGACAGGGAGCTTGTAGATCGCGCCCGGCTTGCCCTTCGGCCCCAGACGGAAGACGAGGAACAACTCGGTTCCCTTCCCGCCCTTGGGGAAGCTCGTGGGCCGGTACGAAACGATCGCCATTCCCTTGTAGCTGACACCACTCGCCAGGACTTTCCCGTTCATGTTGATCAGCTCGATTGTCAGAACCTCCGGCGTCAGTCCGACCTCGTCGAAGTCGAAGATGAAGTTGTACCAAAGACACAGCTCGCCCGGATCGCAGTAGGGACACGGAAACTTCACCGCGCAGTTCCAGTCCAGCGGGTCGACGAGGCGCTGTCCGAAGTCATCGAGAGGACCGATGCACATCAAGCCCGGCATCAGATCCGACGGATCGATCGGGTGACAGCTTCCCGGAAAGAGGACGCACGGATCGATGCCGAAGCTTGGGAACGGCGACGGTCCGACGGCCACACCTACCGTATTGGCAGCGCGCCCGGGAATCGTATTCACGTCCGCCACGGCCACACGCGCAAGGCCGCCGGCGCTGACATCAAACGCGTGGCACTCAAAGGTTCCGTGGTCGCTGACGAAGATACGGGCGCCACCACTGCGCACAGCGATCCGCCTCGGGTTGTTCGGCATCGTCTCCCTGTCGATCACAGCGCCGTCCGACAGCCGGAGCATCTTCACCTCCCCGACGAAGCTGGAATCGTCGGGGGAGATGAGGTGAACGGATCCGATGAACAGGTATGCCCCGTCAGGCGAGATGCCGACGGCCCGTGGGCTGTCCACGAGCTCCGCCGAGAAGGGGGCCGTAATCGGCGCCAGCGCCGCGTCCGTCATCGTGTCCACAACTTCGATTCGTCGCATCTGCCGGTTCGCCACGTAGAGCCGGCTCCCGTCCGGGCTGATAACAGCGTCCTGCAGATCGACCCCATCGAAGTCGATGTCGGCGACGACCCGTCGGTCGGACGTCCGGATCGCCACGACGCGCGTGTCCTGCTCGATGATCGCGTACGCTTTCGTGCCGTCCGGCGTGATCGCCACGAAGACCGGATCGTCGCCCACGTCGACTGTCTCGAGCGCATAGGTCGTCGCGTCGAAGACACCGATCTGCCCGGTCGCCGCGAAGGCAACGTAGACGTCTCCCCCGTCCGGCGCAAAGGCGATGCCGAACGGCTTGACGTCCCCCACGTCGATGATGTCGCGTACCTCCAGGCTGCCCGCCAACGTGAAGCCGAGAACGTAGATTGCACCGTCGCTCCCAGGACTCCCGGGACACGTCACCCAGATCCTGTCCCCATCGGGCGAGACGGCGATCGAGTGGGCGCGATTCCCGATTCGGAGTGTCTCGACGATTCCCAGGTCGCTGGGCCGAAGCCTCACCACGGTTCCCAAGCTGTCATCTCCGATGTACGGATTTGCGACATAGACGTAGTCCGCGACTGCAGACCAGCTCAATCCCACCAGCAGCATGAGAACCCATCCCGCGTACCTCAACGCCTTCGCTGCCATCACCGATCACCTCCGAGGGCACGATAGGGAAAGCACTTCCGTTCGTCAATTCACAGATATGATCATCGGCGAGCCATCACGCTTTGCGACGACGGAGGGCAGAGCAAAGCCAACCTGCCAGACGTTGGAAAGGCGATTGCGATGCTCGGCCCGAGCTACTCTGTCAGACAGGGTTCCGCCAGCAATTCGATCGCCCCGTCGATGTGCTCGATGACCCGTGGGTGAACCTCCGCCGACCGTATCTCCCACAGTTCATCGACCGCACGTGTGTCACCGATGTGGCCGATCATCATCGCCGCGCGCCAACGGACCTCCGGTGACGCGTCGCCGCGCAGCGCATCCAGAAGCGCGGCAAGGGCGAGTCCGCTACCGATCCGTCCGAGGGAGAGTGCCGCCTCCTTGCGCACATCCTCCGAGCCTTGAGCGAGAACCGCGGCGAGTCGAGCGGCGGTTTCTTCGTTCCACACCCGACCCAGCGCGTTGACCGCCTCCCACTTCCGCCAGCCTTCGGCGATCAGGCCTTGATGGAGAATAGAAACCGCCTCGACCGCGCCGAAAAGACTCAGCGTAACGGCGGCATTCCAGGAGGCCGTCGAATCCCCGTCACTCAGCGTCGCGATCAGCCGGGGTACGACCGTGCCGTCATCGAGGTGGGTGAGGGCCCAATTGGCGCGCCAGCGCGCGTGAACGTCGGGATCGGTCGTCGCTACTGCCAGAACGGCGTCCGTCGCCCGCAGATCGCCGAGGACGCCGAGCAAGTTGACCGCTTCCCAACGCAGGATCGGGTCCTCCGCTTCCATCGCACGGATAAGAAACGGGACCGCCGCGGCTCCCAGCATCTCCAGTCGCTTCCGCGCTTCCTCGCGTTCGTCAGCGAGACGACTCTCAAGCTGCCCAATCAACCGCCAAACGAGATCCTCTGTCGTTCCCTCACCCTCTAAGGCGTTAGTACAGAAGGCCAGCCAGATCGGAATCAGCAACAGCAGTAAGCATTGCAGACCGCGATTGCGTGCCACCGGTCGCCTACCTCCTCGTCGCAGCGAGGCATCACGCTTCGTAGCAAGGTCGCGTCGCGGCCCTTCCCGGGGCACGACGCATCGCCGACCTACATCAGAATCATCACCGTGGAGAGGAGCACGCGCGCTGCGGCGCCCTCACCACTGACGTTTGACTGCGTCACATCACACCACACAGGCCACGCACTTCCCCAGCCATCCTTCGTGAACGAGAACGAGCCGTCGGGACTGGCAGTCACAGTGTCCAAGTACCACGCGTCGGTCACTCCTGGGATCCAGTTGTCCCTGCCCAACCAGTAGATGTTGACCTCCGCTCCACCTTCGACGGCCCCCGGCGCCGCCTCGAGGATCGCGCTGTGGTCTGCCGCACTTGCCAAGACAGGTTCGACGGTCAACGTAATCAGCGATGCAACCGGCGTCGGCGGATACCCCAGTAAGAGGTCCAACTTCGCCTCGATGCGACGGTTCGAGCGCTGGAGCGCAAGCAGTCCGGCTTCTATGCGGTCAAGCTTCGTTTCGAGCTGACCGATGTTTGCCCCCAGGTTGATGATCAGCTGGTTGATGTTGATGATCAGCGTGTTGATGTTCACGATGAGCGGATTGATGTTTATCGTGACCTCGTTGATGTTGATGATCAGTTGGGTGATGTCGACGATGATGGCGTAGATCTCGGTGATGGCGATGTTGATCTCGGTAATCGTGATGTCGCCGGGCTGCTCGATCTGAACGTCAAGTTTCGCCTCGAGCTGCGCAAGCAGGTCTTCGATGTCCGGTTCGGTCGTCGTCCCAGGAAATGGCACATACAGCAGCCGATCGAGCTTCGCCTCGAGCGACTCGATCAGCCACCACAGATTCGTCTCGGGAATCGGGTTCGTCGAGTGCGGTTCAATGCCGATCGGGTAGCCAACGGTCAGCCTGCCGAGCCACCAGCCCAGGTTGTCCAGCTTCTGACGCAGTTCGCCGAGAACCGGTCCGATCGCATCGAGCTTCGCTTCCAGCTTGGCGACATCCTCGGTCACGTCCACGGACCGAGGCGAGGAAATAGGAATTCCAGCGATCTCTGCCGACTCAGGAATCCACCCCGGCGGATAGGTGTCCTCAGGCCCGAGGAATGTTTCTCCTGCAACCCCCTCACCCGTGAGGGTGATGGTCTGCCGCTTCGTCTGCACAGGGATCCCGCCCCGCGTAGTGATGCTGAGAGAATCCGAATAGGGTCGGACAGCCGAAGGAGTGAACCTGACATCGAACGTGATCGACTGTCCGGGAGACAGCGTGAACGGACTCGTCGGCGCATCACTGCCAAACGGTGCATTCGGTTGTGTAATCGTCACCGTCGCTGGCGTGTCGCTCGTCTCCAGCAGCTTGAACGTGTACGTCGCGGTCGCGGTTGTCCCCACCCGCACCTGGCCGAAGTCGAGCCCCTGCCCGGACCCCGGATCCTGGGGGACCCAAGGAAACGTGATTTGCGCCCAACCAATCGAAGCTCCGATGGCCAACCCCAGCATGAGGGCCCAGACGCCGACGATTCGCTTCCAATCCTTCATCGCGGCCACCTCCAAGCGGCGTGCCAGATTTCAAGACATAGGGAAAGCGACGTCACGAGATGATCGTTTCGGCGTACATCCTAGTGTAGTTGAGATGTTCATCTACCGCCAACTCGGGTCGGCGACACCGCAGCAGTTCCGTTCCTGGCAGGAATGGCGAGTCCTCCCCGCCCCACTTTCCCCGCGACGCAGGCACCCGGGACACAGCGGCCAGGAGGCTGAAGCCTCGGCTTGAGGCATCTCTCCGGGCTCTGTCAGGGCGTAACTGCTCGATCGCGAGCCGGTTTCCTGCTGCCCACAGAACGCGGCCCTTCCTCTTCATCAACAACCACCGCAAGGATTCGACGCCCTTCATGATCGAACAGATCCATGAGAGGCTGAGCCTCACGGACAAGTTGAGCTGAGAAGCAGGCCGACGAGCCCGGACCTTTCGACTTCGCGGGGTAGGTCGACGCGACAAGCCATCCGCGCGATCTTCCATCCTGAGACGATCTTGACGAATGTCTTCTCTCTCAAGCGAAACGCGAAGCAGTGCCAGTCGCCCGAGCAGCTCTTCGTCCCTCAGCGTGCGAGTCCCTTCGATCGATGGCTTGCCCGCAATACGTGGCGCCTGACGGAGATCTCTCCGCGAATCGGAAGGCACGGATTGCGCCAAACTCAAGCAGTGCGGTGCACGACTCCGTCCGGCGTCAGGGATAGGCCAAGCCGCACGTTCGACTCCAGCACGCAGAAGCCTCGCCCTTCCGACGCGCGACCCTCAGGTGATTGGAGCACATTCGGGGTCTTGCAGCCACGCATTCGCAGGCAAGAGTCGATCCGAGCTGGCGCCGGGATGACACTTCGCCATAGACTTGATCATCCGGCCTGGAACAAGGAGAGAGAATGAAGATCACGTTCTGCGGTGCAGCGGAAACCGTCACGGGCTCCTGTCATCTGATCGAAGTCGACGGAATGCGGCTTCTCCTCGACTGCGGTCTGTTCCAGGGCGGACATCAAGCGAAGGACCGCAATCGCGATCCGTTCCCGTTCGATCCGAAGAGCGTCGACGCCGTCCTCCTGTCCCACGCCCACGTCGATCACTGCGGACGACTGCCCTTGCTGGTCCGTCAGGGGTTCTCAGGGAAGATCCTGTGCACGCCGCCGACCGCCGAGATCGCGAAACTGATGCTGACCGACTCCGCGCACCTCCAAGTCGAAGAAGCCTCCTATCGCGCCCGGAAGGCGCGGCGGCGAGGGAAGGAATCCCCGCCGCCGTTGTACGACATGGCCGACGTCCTCCGTTGCGCAGAGCTGTTCCGCCCCGTGGCGAGCTACGACAAGCCAGAGAAGCTCAACGACCGCGTCTCCTGCGTCTTCCACGATGCGGGCCACATCCTCGGATCGGCGGCGATCGAGCTTCGGACGTCGAACGCGTGCCTGCTCTTCAGCGGAGACCTCGGAAACCGCCACCAACCGATCGTCAGGGATCCCGCCCCGCCCCCGGCCGTCGACGTTCTCCTGGTGGAGTCGACGTACGGAGATCGAGCGCATCGATCGATGGACGACACAGTCGCCGAATTCAGGACCGCAATCGAGACCGTCATCCCCAACGACGGGAACCTGCTGATTCCGTCGTTTGCATTGGAACGCGCACAGGAAGTCCTCTACGAGCTGTTTCTCTTGTGGGACAACGGCGCGTTGCCGCGCTGCCGCATCTTCCTCGACAGCCCGCTGACCATCTCGACCACCCGCGTCTTCGAGCGCTATCCCGACTACTTCGACACCGAGGGGCAGAAGATCTTCGCCGCACGGCCGAATCCGTTCGACTTCACCCCGCTTCGCTTCACCCAGACGACCGACGAATCGAAGGAGATCAACAAGGCATCGAAGGGGAACGTCATCATCGCCGGCAGCGGGATGTGCAACGGCGGGCGGATTATCCACCATCTCCGACACAACCTGTGGCACAAGGACTCCGGCATTCTGTTCGTCGGGTACCAGGCCGTCGGCACCCTCGGACGGCAGATCGTCGACGGCGCGAAGACGGTTCGCATCTTCGGCGAAGAGATCGCAAGCGCCGCCCACGTCTGGACCGTCAACGGACTCTCCTCGCACGCCGACCAACCGATCCTCCTCGATTGGATTCGTCAGGCCGCGCCGAAACATCTGGTCCTCGTGCACGGCGAGGACGACACGCTCGGCGCCTTCGCAAGTCGAATCCGCGAAGACCTATCGCTCGAGCCTCACATCGCCAAGCTGGAGCAGACGATCGAGATCTGAGCGGAGTGATCGATAGGCTCTCGCCGAAGCTGTTCCGGGATTCCCCAGACCTGGACGACCGACAGATGTTGCATCGCGAGGCCTGACCCTCGCGCCCGATCGGGGGACTCCAGTGGGCACCAGATCGTTGACGCGATCGGCGAGCCATCGTAGAGCGGCCGGTCGTAGAACCGGTCGATGCGCCGCCCAGACGGCGTGTGCGCGCGGAACTCCTCAAACCTTGCTCGCACATCGTATGCCCGCTAGGCTCTCGCAACCACTCAGGCGACTCCGGGAGGTCGACATGACGAGAGGCGGGAACGCGATCTTGGCCGGCGTCGTGATGGTCTTGGCAGTGACCATCGCAACGTGCGGGGCCGATCTGATTCGGTTCGGAGTCATCACGGATGTGCACGCGCACGACACCGACTCTCCGCTGGAGGGGAAGTGGATGACGAACACCGCGGAGCGGCTGGATCTATTCACCGACGCGATGAACGAGTGGGAACCGGATTTCGTGATCGAGTTGGGCGACTTCGTCAACGGATGGGTCGTCCTCGGCGCTGACCCGGGCGACCCCGCCCGGATCCCCGACATCCTCGCCTGGGCCGACGGCCTGTACGAAGCCTTCACGGGGCCGCGATATCACGTGATCGGGAACCACGACGTCTACAACCTCGACAAGTCAACGTATCGTCAGGTCCTGGGGATCGACGCGACGTACTACAGCTTCGACGTAGGACCGTTCCACTTCATCGCGCTCGACGTGCAGTTCGCAGAGGACGGCTCGGACTTAGCACACACCTATACCGGTGTCGGCGGGTTCGTTCCTTCACTAGAGCTGGAGTGGCTAGAAGCGGATCTTGCTTCATCGGACCGGCCGACGATCGTCTTCGTCCACCAGATGCTCGACGAGTACATCGAGGAATGGGGACGCGCGCTCATTGTCAATCAACATGCGATTCAGGAGCTGCTCGTCGCCGACGGCGATGTGATCGCCGTCTTCCAGGGGCACGACCACGAGAACGCCCATCGCGAGATCGACGGCATCCACTACGTCACGTTCGAGGCCTTGGTCGATCAAAGAACCCCGCCGTCGTGGGCCGCGATCACGCTCGATCCGGAATCGCAGTTGATTTCGATTCAGGGCGCAGGGGACCAGGCAAGCTACCAACTGAGCTACGCGACTGCCGAGTGAGCGGACGCACGTTTCGCGGGTCCGGGACCGGGCGTCGTCGCGATCTAGCCGACGAAGCTCGCCACGTACTCGGTCAGGGCGCATCGTCCTGCCAGCGAAGGGTCGTCGATGGCCCATGATCCCGACAGGTTCATCTCCCGTGCGGCGAGATCGAAGTGGCAGATCGCGATCCCGAGGTCCATCCGCTGGATGTCCGGGAATGATCCGCCCTTCCCGGCAAGCAGCTTCATCGCAACGCCTTCGCCGTAGCCGGGCGTCCGTTCGAGGTAGAAGTGCCACGCGTCTCGGTCTTTGACGATTCTCCAGGGTTGCTTGTTCGAGCCGGAAGGGGCCAGCCGGACGAGCTCAAGGACCGGCGCGAACTCTCCGGCCTGTTCTCGCGCGAGCGCTGCACCGAACCTTCGGTCGAAGAAGAGCCTCTCCCAGGGAAGGCGGCTCGACGAGCGTGCGAGGCGGCGAATTAGCCCCTTCTTGGCGCGTTGCGGGTCGGCCACGCGCCCGGTCGCGGTCACCGCGGGCATCTGTTCTTTTGGCAACATGCGGATCTTCTTCGAGAAACTCGATCGGGTGAACGTCCCACCGAGCCAACACGTCCCCAGATCGAGGTCGGTCGCCGCGAGGATGATCGATTCCATCGCGTAGCCGTAGTCCTCGAGGTCCTTCGTGCCGTCCCTGGCCGCGCCGACGATGAACCCGCTCGCTCCCCTGATGAGGCCGTAGGTTCCCAAACCCTTCAACGCTGCCCGATCTCCTTCGCTCGCGGCCACCAGCTCGAAGCGAAGCGGCGTCCCGAACGGACCGGTGTCGAGCGACGTCATGAACCCCCGTAGCCGTTCCTGTGTCTCTGCCACGATCGGCTGTGCGGAGTAGGTGCGGCACGAGAAGCGCCGCTCGATCAGCTCCGCGATCGGCTTTCCGTAGATCACGGCGAACCTCCTTCCGGCATCCGGCCGGGTGGGATTCGAGGCCCACCCATCGCACGAACAGTCCCGAGAATGCAGCACCGATCATAGAGGTTGGAGGGGTCCGTGCACTACGGCCCCGGCACGCTCCGACGTGAAGCGTCCCCCTCAGACGGCGCGTGATACCTCGTGTTGTACGTGAGGTTCCAGCTCTCTTCGACCGGACGCTCGATGAACTGCACGTTCCGCGATGCCGGCAAGAACCTGGCGGACGTCCTCTTCCGTCGGGAAGCTCTTGACGATCTCGACCGATGGAGCCTCTGGCAAGGGTCGTCGCTCCAGCGTGTTGCCGGCTGCATCCTGCCGCCTGATGCGCCCATCGTAGGGCAACTGATCGATGAACAGGACGAAGGCCCCGGGAAGGAGCTTCTCATGCAAGGCCGAGAGAAACGCCGGGATCCGTTCTTTGGGCATGTGTGACCACCACCAGATCCCAAGTGCGGCGCTGAAGCCGCTAGGCATATCTTCTAGAGTGTAGGCATCGGCAACCTGGAACGTCACATTGGACAGGTGCCTGCACCGATCCACCGCCTGGGCAATGAGTGATGGGTTGATATCGACGGCGAGTACCGAGTGGGCAACTTCGCCGACCGCGGGTGTCCAGTATCCTGTTCCTCAGGCAATCTCGAGAGCCGCCTGTCCGCTGAACATCTCCCGCAGTCGGTCCCTGATTGGGGTCCTGAGTGGTTCCAGCTTTGGATCCGCATATCCGGCGGTCTTGTCGTACACGTGAGCCCGCGCTGCGTAGTATCGCGCGACGTCATCAACGAGTGACATGATTCCTTTCTTGGTCGCCACGGCGAGCGCACGTGCGTCGATCCATGCCTGACGTCAGTCTAGCGCTCGCTTCACACACCGCAAGAATCAAAGACACGATCGAGGTCTGGACGGATGGATCGGCACGCCCCTCAGCGCCGCCCCGGATCCCCGGACTCAGACAGCCCAAGGATGTTCCATCGCCCGGCTTGGCCCAAGGCTATTCGCCGGCCGCGATCGGGTAATCCCCACCGCCGTAAGGCTTCCCCAACAGCCTGCACATCGCCGCAACCTGCCCCTGGTGCTGGTAGATGTGAGTCAGCGTGCGCATCAGGACATGGGCGGGGACCAGCACCCGCTCATGACCGCGCCACGTCATCATCGCCCGAGGAGTGTTCAGCTCCTCCGACGAGGCGCTCTGCAGGTACGCCTCCGTCGCCGCGAAGACTGCCCGGCGCATCACCTCCAGCGATCCGACTGTCGGGTAGTCGTCCGAGTCATCGTCGGCGTCGATGCGTCCCTCAAGCACACCGATCCAGTACCTCTCAGCCCCGATGACATGGTGGAGCTGGAGCCGCACGGTGGAGTATCCGAATCCGGCAAGCTCGCGATCCGCCTCGTCCACGTCGAGCTCCAGACCGTGGGCGATCAGTTCTCTCAGGTTGCCGTGCGCGCGTTCGTGGTATTCGCGCAACGCGTCCGCCGTGTGCATGCGCGCTCCTTCCTCAGCGAACGACGGCGTGAAACCTCGTCCGGCGAAGTGCGGAATGCTTCAGTGTCCGACGCTCGTCCGTTGCTGCCACGGGCCGCGGGAAACAGCCGAGAAGGATCGGCCTCGGCAAGCGCCGGTCGTACGTGCTCCCATCTTGCGAGCGTGCTTCAGGCTCGACGTCTAGAGGGCTCCGCCAAGGGGAAGGCTCGGCGCGCAGGCTCCGTCGGGCCGCAATCGAAGGGCAGGCGTTTCCTCTTCCTGGTTCCCGAAGCTGAACGTCGCACAGAGCTGGAACCACTGGAGGCCGTCCGCCTTCACGCTCAACGAGAAGCCGATCGACACGTTGGTGCCGATCCCAATCTCGAAGTCGGCCACCGTCTCCGCCCAGTCGAACGGCGCCGTCGTCTGGGTCGTGTCGAAGAAGCTGATCACGCCGATCTCGTAGGCACCGCCGCAGCAACTCGCCCCGTCGATCCAGATGCCGAAGAACTCGTCGTAGTCTAAGTTGTAAATGCAGCCGTCCCACTCGAAGAAGGCCATGCCTCCTAACGCCAGTCCACCGGACAGCGTGAATCCCCACGGCATGGGAGCGCTCATCAGGAACGAGTACCACGTGTCGTCGAAGATCTCCCCTGCCTTCACCGTGACCCCGTTGTGGCTGTACGCCAGAATCAACGCGTTCAGCGTGATTCCTTCGACGCTCCACGGCGAATTCCACTGGTCGCCCTCCAGGGAGAAGAACGGCGTCACGCAGAAGAAGTCGTCGTAGGCGAGCTCCCAGTAGATGGAGACAAGCTTCGAGGTAACGCCGAACCCGATGCTCAGAGCACGAATCGTCAGCCACGGGATCCCCGTGTCGATCCCGCTGATGTCGAAGCCGAATCCACCGAAGCCGGAGCACGAGACGTGGGCGTAGGCCGTCCCACAAAGGCAGGTAAACGGGAAATCGGCGAAGATCGACGCGCCGCTCCAGGCGAGATCGCAGCCATTCACCGCCGCCATGTACGGCGCAAAGGACGGCGTGTACCACTCTCCACAGACGCGATAGGCGTCGAGGCTCACTATCCAGTCGTAGCCGTAGACGTGATACATGGCGGTGAAGTCGTACATGTTGAACATGGTCGTCGCCGTAAGCGTCACATTTCCAACCGTCCCATACATCCCCAACGTAGCTCCGACGCCGAGATTCGACGTGGGAGGCATTGCGAGGTTGTCCAGCACGAACACCCCGAACAGGGTCGCTCCGCCGATCGAGATCCTCGCCGCGTTGGCCCATGCCATGAACGTGGGCGTCTGCGGTTCGAAATCGAGCATCGATCGAAGCTCGAACGCTCCCAGCGTTCCCGCCGCCGTGAAGAACAGATTGTCGAACGCGCCGAGATCGAAGATCGCCGTCGCACCGAAGGTGAACGATGAGACCGTGTAATCGAGATCGACAACTGTGTCGAATACGATCAGGTCAGTCTTGTCGAACCGCGCACAGACCTCGGTGTAGCCGGCAAGCGAACTGGCGAGCGCAGCCGCTCCGACACCGACGACAAGCAGACCAAATACGAGAGCCCTCTTCATAGCCAGACCTCCTTGGGGAACGCTGTCGCGTTCCGATGGCTTCTGGCGGTTCCTGCCAGGGCCATCCTAGGGCGAAGCACGGCTCGAAGTCAATCGCTCGCCGGGCGGTTGTTTTCGCCCCCTGCGCCGCTCCGAACGAGAGGCGGCGAATGCTCGGGCAAGAATCCGCGGCACGCGCGTGCCGGCGCACCGCCTTGCGGTACGCCGGTCAGCTTCACGAGCTGTTCTGCCCGATGCGGGAATGCTCCATAGGCGATCGTGCCTACGGTTCCAGCAGATCGGAAAGCCAGGTACTCAGGGAGTCGTCCGTTGATCGCCTCTGTGTCAGCTCCAGCAGCAGTGTGGTCAGGCGAGTGTGTGGGTTTGCCCAACCCAGGGCTCGGGCGTAGGCACGGCTCTCGTGTGCGAGCTTCAATGGCGCAAGACGCATCGCTCGCTCGACCTGCTCCAATCCGCCCGCACGGAGGATGTCGAGATACGCGTCCCTCACGGCCTCTACAGCGGAGAGTTCGTGCGCTTCATCAAGAAGTCGGTCCAGGCTGAAGAGCGGACAGCCTACGGTCGCCTCCTCCCAGTCGAGCAGGATTGCTCGCCCGTCGTCCAGCATGATCGCATTGCTCCCGTTCACGTCGGGGTGATCGAGCGATGGGGGGACTTCGGCTAGCGCATCGGCGTCGAGCTGGAGTGACGGCTGCGCGTCACGCAGCCACTGGACCAACTCCACGGGCTGGTCCGACATATCGTCCTCGAGCAAGGCACCCGGCACGCTACGCACGTCGAAGGAAGGCAACCGCGTGAGATCCAGCTTCGCGACAGCCGCCTGAACCCGTGCGAGCTCACGCGCCGTGGCCTCAAGCGCCCCGGGCGTTCCCATCTCCTCCGCAGTATCTCCTTGAAGGTGCTCAAAGAGCGTCCAGAGCTGGCCGTCTACCATCTCGCTCGCAATCAGTCGCGGTGCGCCTTCGGGCACGATCCTTTCCAGAAGGGCGTGCACCTCGGTGACTTGCGGGAACAGCGGAGTGAAGCTGGCCTTGAGAACGACTCGTCCGAAACGCGCTGTCACGCCCCAGCGTTTGGTCTGGAGGATTTCCGGGGGTTCTACCTCGCGCCCGCAAGCAGAAGCGACCCACCGTGAGACAGCGTCTAGGGCGATGTGATCGCCCGGCCACGAAGGTTTCTCGTTCGTCATGGCTCAATCTCCAGAGCCAGTGCTGCGAGTCGAAATCGACATGCTCGATTCCACAAACAAGCCTCCTTTGGCTTCATCGCATGGCACATCACTAGCGTGCAAGGACGCACACGAGCATCGGAGTGCCTTTCGCCCCGTTCTCCGCATGCCCATCCGTCATTCCTTCTCTCCAACCCCTCTTGCTGACCTGGGTCTCCTTGCGTGCCAGCCTACGGGGATGAAGCTGCTCCGGCAACCGGCAATGCTGCGCATTGCTTGGGAGAATGGCACGGCCGTTCTCCAGACTCTGGGCCTGTGGTTCACGTAGCTTGGGAGAACGGCGGGGACCGTTCTCCTGGCTCCGGGCCAGAGGTTCACGTAGCTTGGGAGAACGGCGGGCACTGGCTTGGTGCTATGTCTCCGGAACTCCAGTGGCTCGCGTCTCTGTGAAGGACACTGGCCGACGATTCAAGCTCGCCGACGCCTTGGGACTGCCCTGGAAAGTCGATGATTCCCAGCTGACAGCCTCCCCCTTCTACACTGCCAGGTGCTTGGCCAATCGCTTGCCCAGCGCGACAATTGTCAGAATCGGCGGCATTCCGGGAGCCACGGGAAGGACACTGCCGTCGCATGCGAAGAGGTTGGCTACGCGCGTTTCCAGGTTCTCGTCGACGATCTTGCCGATCGCGGCCGTGCCGCCCGGGTGAGCGCCCTGTGGAGCCGAGACGGCGACGGAGTCTCTCCTCGCTCCCGCTTTGACGAGGATCTCGGTCGAGATCGAAGCTCCCTCCCGCAGTCTCTTCCAATCAGCATCCGTCACGGGCTTGGACACTGCGCCGTCGGGGAAGACCCGGCCGGACGAGTCGTCTCGGCTCTTGGTCATGATCCCGAGGAGCGCGTTGGCGGGCAAGGTCATTCCCTTAGTTCCGAGCTCCATGAATCGAACCAGTCTCTGATGGCTCACGTATGGGGACAGAATGAATCCCTTATCCTCGTAGAACTCGTGATCGACCAACGCCATCGGAGGCTCGCCGATCATGTTGACTCCGTCCGCAACGCCATACGTGTTCACCAGAAGATCCATGAACAGCTCTCTGCCCGCGTCCTCGATGCCCGATTGCTGAAGGATGACCGGAGTCGCCAAACCGCCGGCGGCGAGAATGACGACGTCCGCACGGAGCTCGACAGCCGCTCCTTTCGGCCCCGACCCTTGGACGCCTTGGGCCTTCCCGTCCTCGATCAAGACCTTCTCGACGGACGTCCCGTACAGAACGTCAGCTCCCGCGGCTACGGCCTCGTCCAGATACCTCGTGGCCGTCCACTTGGCATCATTCGGACAGCCGAAAACGCACTGTCCGCACTTCTTGCATCGGGCCGGGTCGATGAACTTGGGCATCCGCTCCATACGGTAACCCAACGCCTGAGAGGCTTCGCGAATGCGCCGTGAGCCCTCCGAGAGGAGTCCCTCGTCGATGGGAGCGACGTGCATTTCCTGCTCCGCCTCGCCGTACTCGCTGTCCAAGCTCACCCCAAGATCCGCGAGCTCCGGCTCCAGGCAGCGCGTTGCGTTTCCGCAAGAGACGACGGTAGATCCACCGGCCATGAGCGTCCGCCAGAGGATCACCCCCTCCTGGGACTTCTTGGGCGTCTTGGTGATCGTGTTGACATCGAAGTACGGGAGCGTGCGCCGGAAGCTGCCCAGCTTCTTCGCGTACGTGCCCTTCTCGATGACTGCGATCCGCTTCCCTCGCTTGGCGAGTTCTCTGGCCACGGTGGCTCCGCCTGCGCCCGACCCCACAATCACAACGTCATACGTCTGACTCTGCATGTCGGTCACCTCCGGCACCCTTGGATGACTGAATGGACTTCATCGAAGGCTAGACTAGGGCATTTCCACGTGTCGATGCCAACTCGGCATGCGCGGCGGCCCCTTCAACGGCGGTGGGCGACTGCACGGTGAGGCGACTCGGGGAACTAGCAAGGACGCAGGGCCAGGTCCTGCGTCACGACACGTGAAACCACTGGGAATCGCCGGATGTTGATGTGGCCGTGTAAGACCTCACCCTGAGTCCCGGACCCCACTCTCTTGGGGAGGCAACTTCCACGAGTGTAAAGGATGCTTGACATCCATCCTTTGACCTCGTAGGATGTCAAACATACTTGACATCGGGAGGTCGGCGTGATCCTGAAGAACCGATTGAGGGAGATCCGTACGGATCGCGGCTGGACTCAAGAGGACCTTGCACGCGCCGTCGGCGTCACCCGGCAAACGATCATCGCCATCGAGAAGGGCGGCTACGAGCCGTCGGTCCGCCTGGCTCTCCAACTCGCCGAGACCTTCGGCGTTTCCGTAGACGACGTCTTCTGGGTGTCGAGTTCAAAGGAGGAAAGGACCTGACATGAACGTTCGCTATCTTGTTTCCCGAGCCGCCCTCGTGGCGGTCCTCGGGGTCGCGCTCGGCCTCGCCGGTCTCCGCTGGTGGTGGGCAGCCTTGATGGCGGCCGCCGCACTTGGCTTCTTCCTAATTGCGCCTTCCTCCGGGAGGTACGTCGTGGAGACGCAGGGTGGGGCCGCGCCCCTTCGCAGAGACGAGCGCGCCCGCGCCATTCGTGACAAGGCGACTCGCAACGGTTTCGTCCTCACAGTCCTCGGCGTGGCAGGCCTGACCCTTGTCTACGGCCTGATTCTCGACGCGCCAGTACCTGTCGCAGCCCTTGGCGGCATCCTCGGACTTGCGTTTGCGACCTACTTCGTTTCCGACCTCTGGCTCCGACGCCCGTCGTGATCGTTTCGCAGTGACCGTGATGCTCGTCAGTCGGCACAGCCTCCAGTCAGGCTGATCGGGGGCTACACCCGGTTCTGTCGCCCCGGAATCGCGAACACGTCAAGCTCCGGATGCCGCTCGGCCTCTTCGACGATCGGCCCCCGCACGGCGAACCCGAGCGCTCGTCCGCTTCCCCGGATCACCAACAGCCTGGCTCCGGCCTTGATTCCGTACTTCGCCAGCATCTCCAGCGGTATGACCACGCGTCCGCGGCGCAGCTCTGCCCAGCAGTAGGGTTTGCCGCCGTGCTCTACAACCTCTCCGACAGTCCCCTCATGCCGGGCCCATTCCGGATGTGCCTTGAGCACGGCTCCAATCGGGGACTCGGCAACAGACATCGTCTTCCCCAGCCCGAATCCGCCCGACGTACGGCTGCCCGGGATCAGGACCAGCCACTCCGATTCCTTGAAGCCGTATTCGCTGATGGCTTCCGGCGGGAGGACGACTTCGCCTCCGATCCCGACAACGGACCAGCCAAACGCGTGTTTCCCGCCCTTCACGAGTTGAGGCATTCCCCCGTCCTTCTCGCCGCCATGCTGACGGCGTCGTTCGACTACGCAACCGACATCGCTGCGATGGATTCCCTGCCTCCATCCTCAGCGGCGCACGGTCACCTTCCCCTGGATGATCTTGTTCGCCGGTCGGCCGTAGGCCATCGTCTCTCGGGCGAACGCCTGACCGCAGCTCGGGCAGCTCAGATCCCCTTCGGTGTTGTCCTGGACGATTCCATCTTTGAAGCACTTGACGAGCCGACCCGAGCCAGCCTTCCGGTGCTTGTACAGCAACTCACCGCAGTTGGCGCAGTAGATCTTGATCGTTCGCGCACTTCGTCTCGAACTCATCTCGACCGACCATAGCGTGCCGCCGCTGCCCGGCCAAGGAAGTCGCACACTCTGGGCCAGATCGAAGGGATATGCTCCCACTGCCCGGGGCGTGATGCTCGTCAGTCGGTACATCCTGTAGCTGGAGCGACACTCCGGATCCTAAGTGCAACTCAGCGTCGGCGTGGGTATGTCTACCGCGGACTCGCGATCTTCGGTCCTACTCCTGTATGCTGTACTACTGACTTGAAGGGAGCGAGATGTCCTGTAGCCATGATCCGCTTGACGCCCTAACAGCAGGATTTCGTAAGGCGCTGAATCGCCATGGTTACACGTTCCAGTACCTAGTGCTAGGCGAAGCTCAAGCGCAATGCGAGAAGGGAGACTCTGTCTGGCAGTTCGTAGCAGCTGAGTTCCCAGTCGAGACGACCAGCGGCGGGACAAGGATCGATCTCATACTGCGTCACAGGCGCCGTCCTCACCTGATGGTCATTGAGTGCAAGCGCGCCAACCCTGCAATCGCGAACTGGTGCTTCGCCAAAGCTCCGAGCACACGGCGCAACCGCAGCAGGGAGTACTGCTTTGCCGAGCAACTGGTGCTCCAAGATGGTGCGTGCTCTTCTGAGCCGATCCACTCACACACAGAGATCGACGCCTATCACATTGCCCTTGAAGTTCGCGAACCAACAGCGACAGGCGAAGCAGGACAGCGTGGAAGGGGGGCCATAGAGGAGGCAGCCACGCAGGTCCTTCGAGGCGTCAACGGGCTGGCGCAGCTATTCCTTCGGCATCCCGAGCTATTCGGAGGCAGCCAGCACGTCGTCATTAGCCCTGCGGTTGTCACAACTGCCAAGCTGTTCGTGAGTCCAGTAGACCTGCTTACAGGTGATCTCCGGACGGGCGAGCTACTCAACGCTTCTCCGCCGATCGAGAAACGCAGATGGACTAGCTTTCAGTACAACCAATCGCCGAGTCTCAAGCACTCCGGAAACGAGGTTCATCAGTATCCCGCAGAACTCTGGCAGATTCTGGACACAGAGTACGTTAGGACTGTGCCGATTGTGAGTGCAGAAGGTATTGGCGAGTTCCTCTCGTGGAGTGGCCACTTGGGTGACGACTTCGGCGACTTCGTTCCTTCCTAGCTTGCTCTACTAACCCTCCGCAGCAACTTGACCTACAGACTCGATTCTGTATACTCTGTGACCTCATGAGGAATATATTCACAAGGACACAGACATGCCAAGAGCATTCACGGCGGTAGAGAAGGAGACGATCCGAGACCGGCTGATGGAGGCGGGCCGCGCGTGCTTCGTGCGCTACGGCCTGAAGAAGACGACGATCGAGGATCTCGTCAAGCCAGCGGGGATCGCCAAGGCAAGCTTCTACTTGTTCTTCGCTCACAAGGAGGCGTTGTACGTCGAGATCATGATGGATGAGCTGCCGGCGATGATGAACCGGCTGATCGAGGGCTCGTTCGGAGCGACCAACGACGCACGCGAAGCGCTGGTGCTCCTGATCAAGGGGATCGCACACGAGATCCAGACGAACGAGTTCTCGCGGATCATGCTCGACGACCCAAGCGAGCTTCAACGGCTGGCGACCTCGCTCGACGTCGATGACATCCTTCGCCGTTCGGTCGCTTTCTTCCAACCGCTGACGGAACGGGTGATCGAAGCCCAGGCCCGCGGAGAGATCGTCCCGGGCGATCCGCGACAGATTCTGTACTCGCTCGGGCTGATCAAGCTCGTGGCGCTGAATCGAGACAAGATGCCGACCGAGCTGTACGACTCGATGATGGAGTTTGTCCCCGAAGTGTTGGCCGACGGACTCACTCGCCCTCCAAAAAAGGAGGTCTCATGAATCGAACGCTGGCGAAGGTCGCGTGGCGCGGCCTCTGGCGGCATCCGCAGCGAACGCTGCTCATGATCGCCATCGTCGCCTTCAGCAGCGCCCTGATCCTGTTCATGTGGGGCCTGACCGACGGCTTCATCGAGTCGATGATCTCGACGCAGATCGAGTTCGACTCGGGCGACTTCCAGGTCCGCGCCGTCGGCTACGAAGAGGACCCGCTGCCGCAGAACGGCCTGACCGCCGCTGACGTCGCCGTGATCGAATCGGCGATCGGCGGGTTCCCGCCGTCGTGGCGGGCGGCGGCACGCCTCGAGACGACCGGCATGCTTCGCAGCGCCTACGGAACGCTCGGCGTCAGCGTGCGCGGGATCGATCCGACGGCGGAGCGGACGGTCACCCGAACCCACGAGACAATCGTCGAAGGACGGTACATCGCCGGCCCCGGCGAGATCGTCCTCAGCCAGAAGGCGGCGACCGATCTGGACATCCGGATCGGCGAGCGGGTGGTGCTGTTGGCGTTTGCCGACGGCTCGTCGACGTCGCTCTCGTTCCGTGCCGTCGGGATCGCCCAGGCGGGCCTGACCACGCTCGACGCCGTGGTCTACGTCAGTATCGAGGACGCCCGCGCGCTGACAGCATGGACCGGCGCCACGTCGTACGTCGTGTCGATCCCGAGGGGCACGAATCGCGACCGCTCGGCCGACAATCTCCAGGCGGCACTAGCCGGCGCGATCGATGCGAAGGTCTCGACCTACTTCGAACTGAACCCGATGCTGCGCGTGATGCTCTCCGGAAGCGCGGTCAAGTTGACGCCGTTCGTGATCATGGTCGCCCTTCTCGCCGGATTCGGCGTCGCAAACACCGTCTTCTACTCGGTGCTCGAGCGGACGCGGGAATTCGGGATGATGACGGCCGTCGGGATGAGCCGCAAGCAGCTGGGCATGCTCATTCTGCTCGAGTCAATCTACGTCTCGGCGATCGGATTTGTCACCGGCGGTGCGGTCGGGTACGGGATTCTTCTCTACTTCTCCCGCGTCGGATTGGATTTCGGCAGTCTCCTCGGCGACATGGGTTCCGAGTTCGGCATTCCCACCGTCCTGTACGCATCGTCGAGCGGCATCTATTGGCTTGCGAGTCTCTCGGTCGTCGTGTTCACCGGACTGATCGCCGCTTGGTACCCGGCGCAACGGGCGAGCCGCCTCGAGCCGGTCACGGCGATTCGCGAAGGCTAGGAAAGGACACTGACATGAAACGCATATTGACCCTTGCGATCTGCTGGATTGCCGCGGCCGCGATCGGTGCCGCTGCCCAAGTCCAAACGGGTTCGGCCACGTCCCAGCTCCTGACGGCAGACGAGATTCTCGATCGCACCCGCGACGCGTGGCGCGGCGACAGCTTCCACGCGATCCTCGACCTGCAGATCGTCCTTTCCGGGCAGACGAAGTCGCACGTGCTCGAGGTCTGGACGCTCGGGGAGGATCTGACGCTCGTACGGATCCACGAGCCCGCCGAGGACGCCGGATCGGGCTACCTCGAGGCCGACGGGAAGCTCTGGTACTACTCGCCGCTCTTGGGGAGCGCGATCGAACTTCCCGCCGTCGCGCTGGGGACGGCGTTGTTCGGCTCCGGTCCGTCGCTCGACGACGTGTCGCACGGCACGCTCTCCGACGACTACGACGTGACGGTCTCCGCGATCGAGAACGGCGGCTACTTCCTGACGCTGGTCCCGCATCCGACGGCGCCGGTGGTCTACGGCAAGCTCGAGATTCGCGTCTCGGCCGACTTCGTGATGGAGGAGATCGTCTACTACGACCAGCGCGGGGCCGTGCTGCGCACGGCGAGCTTCTCCGATGTCGTGAACGTCGACGGGCGTCTGGTTCCGACGAGGATCGAAATCAGCGATGCGGCCGGCGACAAGACAATCGAGCGCGTGATCGATCCGGAGTTCGACCTGGAGATCGACGCGAGCTTCTTCACCGTCGAATCCCTCGTCGGTGGAACGGAGTAGCCCATGAAAGCGGCGATACGGCATCTGAAACGGAACAAGGGCCGGAGCCTGCTGACGCTCCTTGCGGTCCTGATTCCGGTCTACACGCTCGTGTTCATGTTCGGGTTCGCCTCGGCCAACCTGCGCGACATGTTCGA
>Ga0272443_10002346_pt1 | contig 24423 bp, 19 predicted proteins | sample SSMAcet12_FD_193581 | JGI IMG/M metagenome (GOLD analysis project Ga0272443, IMG submission 193581) | Marine sediment archaeal communities from Little Sippewissett salt marsh, Falmouth, MA, United States - SSM-Acet-12 | ecosystem: Environmental > Aquatic > Marine > Wetlands > Sediment ...
TTAAAATAAAAATGTGAGGGCCCGTAGCTCAGGTGGTTAGAGCGACAGCCTTTTAAGCTGTGCGTCGTGGGTTCGAGTCCCACCGGGCTCACATAAATTTAAAGCATGCAAGCGCATGCTTTTTTTTGTGCTAAAAAATGATCAAGAGTTTAAAATAGGTTTAAAATCAATATACTAAGATTAATAATAGTTGGATATAAAGGGGAAAAAAAGTAAAATTCTTTTTAATGAGAAAAAGAATATCTAAAGAAGGTACAAATATGATCCTTATTTGGGATCGAGAAAATGATCCTACCTTTACTTTTGTCATTGCTATTTTAAGACAAAAAATAGTCGCTCTGCAGCATAGAAACGGTTTTAAAGGAGATTGGCATGATGGTGAACCAGAAGAATACGATGAAGGGACAGCTGTGAAATTCCCTTACTGTGAAGAGATCGTTATAGCAGTAAATAAGTATTAATTATTTTTTTTCTGATACTCCACAAACAAATACCCTCCATTGCCATCTTTATGGCTGGCTCGGCCAATTTTTTTATACTCAGCCGGGACATCACAGGTTACCTCCACAGCGTATAAAGTATTTTCCTCAGTGCCTAAATAACATTTATCTCCTTTGAACTGAAATTTACCAAACTGATAATCAGTTTGGAGTCGCTGAGGGTAAGAGTTTTGTAAGTCTGGCAAGGATATAAGGTTTTCTAAAGCTAAATAAATGTAAGGTTGGCCGCTGAAACGGCTAATCACTATTTTTTTGTAGCCCTCCCCTACTTGATCAATTTTGGCAGCCATATTTTGGTCTGCATAATTGCGATCCCAAGGTTGATAAACAGGCCAAAAAAATAAAGATTGGTGCCAAAAAAAGGCTATATGCCAGAGATAAATTAAAATTGACATCCCAATGGCAGGTGTTTTTAAACTAGTTTTTTTAATTTGTTGCCAAATCTGCCAAACTGCAAAAGCAACAAAATAATAAATCGGGACAATTAACCAAAAAGCGCGAATATTGCTGGGAATTTCTTGATTAGTTAGAGTGGCAGGCAATGGCGCAATAAATAGCCAACTTAGCCAAAATAAAGCAGTTTTATGGTGTTTTTTGTAACTGAGTAAAATGCCAATGATCAATAAAGGTAATTCAAAAAAGTACAGCAAACCTTGAAATGGGATATTGTAGCGAGTAGGCTCGTCAACACTGAATAGGAAAAACTGAGCAGTAAAATGACTGGTGTAATTTTGATAAAGCGTGATCCCGGCTCTGACTAATTTGTTGAAAAAAGTACGTAAAATTAATGGAGGAGTAAAAGGTGTGGCAGTGTTAAGTTGTTCTGTTACCACAGCCAAAATAGCTTCATCACTGAAGATGCTGACAGCTTGAGCTCTTTTTAGACCACCGGGGCTGAGAAATGTTAACCCTAAAGTGGAAAAAATAGTAATAATGATAATTAATGAAGCAATTTTTTTTCTTTGCCAGGCTTGATGCTTAATTAACAGCAGTATTACCAGTAAAGGCAAAACAATTTTAGCACTGTGGTAAGTGTAGCTAGCTAAAAAAAATGATACAAAGAAAGCAAATAAAGTTGGTAAAAGTTTTTTGATGGAGACATGAGATTTATTTTTTTTCCACAGTATATTTAAGAAGATAAGCGATGCAAGTCCAAGGGTGAAAGAAATAATCACCTCTTGTGTGCCTCGGGAAATAGTGGTGTGCCATGGCGAAAGGCTGAGCATGAATAGACAAATTAATCTGAGGGATTTTTTTGTTTCTAGTTGTTTAAGCAAAATGTAGACAAGAATTAAGGACATAAAACCACATATAGCCAGAGGAAGGCGAGCAGCTGTGGTAGTTGTTCCCAAAATAGCAACAAAAGGAATTTGTAAATATGAGATCAAAGCTGGCTTAGGGTCGATATAGGAATTTAAGTATAAAGGCCAAGAGCGGCCGTCTTCATCTTTGCCTGTTTGTAACAGAGCTTGAGCATTGTAAAGAAATGAAGCTTCGTCATTGTGTAAAGCTGGGGGTGAGGAGGATAAGGCAAAGATGCGGGTGAAAAAGGCTAATAGAAAAATAAAGCAGACAAGGGTGAGTTCGGTTTTTGCTTTCATGAATTGAGTATATAAAAAAAGATTGTAAGACTCTACTTCCCTTTTTTCGATTTTAAAGTATCATAAGATTAAGTTTGAGAACTCAGGTAATTTTGAATTAAATAAAGTTTATGCAAGTAAGTGTGGATTTGAAAGATGGGCAGCAACGAATAGATATTATTTGTGGAGGTTTGACAGATTCAATTTTTTTATTATTAGTTCAGACAGTTTTGGACTGGGCCAGAGATCCAAACACGACAGTTGAATATTTACCAAATGGTAATGGGACGTTTCCATCTTTATTACCTCCAGAAGAATGGCAAGCCGGAGCGATCATTAGATTAATCGTTCAAGATTCAGCTTGTGCTTATTTTTACTTGAATCATTTGCAAAGATAATCGTTTGTGAATGATTTGTTTTTTTATTGATTTATAAGTGAAAGTTGACTTTTTGGTGGAGTTTTGTAAAATAAGTTTTTATTATTCATCATTGTCTAAGAATGGCAGCTGTCGAAATAGAAAAAACTTTTACTATTGAGCAAACAAGAATTTTAAAAGAAGCCGGACTTATAGATACTGTAAAATAGATGGCAGTTAATCATGTTTTAAAAATGGATTTAGATAAAGAAGCACCATATTTAGTAGCAACTTTTGGAATTCAGGTACTTGTGAAAATTCCAGCAATTTTGGCGGAAGCTGGAATAGTATTAGACCAATAATTTTCTCCCTTGAATTTTCCTTAATTTTTCCTCATACTAGAGACATCTAGTCTTGTATCAAAGATGGCTAGAAAAACTTGATGAAAATCAAGCTATTAAATATTTTTAATCAATCAACTAAACCTACTGCCCCAGCCTATGCTCAACACCAACAAACTGTTATATATTTTGCCTGACTTAGCTTATGTGGTGGATTTGCTCCCTGGCAAAAAGCCTCATGAGTTTGCTATTCAAAATTTTAAGCAGATTAATGGCGAGTTTTTTAAAGGAAATAAGCTGATTGAGACAAGTGTAAAAAAGTTGGCGTCTAAGATTGATCCAGGAGAATATGATTTAGTGTTGCCTGATGTTTTATTCACCAACACCATTGTTAATGTTAAGGAATCAACAAAAGCTAAAGTTAAAGAATACTTAGAAACTAAAGTTTTGGCAGATTTAAATATTACTGAGGATTCACATTTGGTTGAGACTTTTATTTTGACAGAGTTTAAAGGTAACTCCAAAGTTCAGTTAGCTAGTGTGCAAAAATCTATGCTGGCTCCGCTCTCCTCGGCTTTTGCTAATGCTGACGCTAAGATTAAGACGGTTTACCCAGTCAGCTGGACTTTGAAATCTTTGGTGTCTTTAGAGCCTTCAATTACGATTGTGCAACTGGGTTCATTTTTGTATATGGCTAAGCATTATATTGGTGTGGATCAACCATTAATGAATAAGATTGAGGATACTGATCGGATTATGGAAGCGGTTAAAACTTTGAAAGGTGCAGAGCCTAGCATTCAGACTGCTTATTTGTTGTCTAATGAGTTAATTGAAGAAGAATTAAAAGAAAAATTAAGTGATGTGTTGCCAATTCAGCAGCTTGCCTCCCATGATGAAGAAGAAACTAAAATGCCTTCTTATGTGAGCAAGGCAATTGAGTTTGGTATGAAATCAATTTCAATTGAAGATTTTAATTTGCCAGAGTTTAAGTTGGATAAGGTTGAGGCTGAGACGGGAACTGCTGCAAAGGATGAGGAAAAAGAAGAAACTAAGTCTGAATTGCCGGCGCCAACTGCTCCAGTAGCTGCTAAAACTGATGATGTTAAGGAAGAAAAGGCTGTAGATGATGCGGAAAAAGAAAAAGTTGAGGAAGAAGTAGAGATTGAAGACTTAAATATAGAAGAAGAAAAAAAGCCGGAAAAAGTTGTTGAAGAAGCACAAGAAAAAAATGAAGAAGCTGAAGAAAAACCAGACATCAAAGAAACTGCTGTGGTTGTTGAAGATGATAAGGCTGTGGTGATTGAAGATGAGGAGGAAGATGAAGGTGAAATAGATTTAGCGCAATTTGTTGATGTATCAACTAAATCAGGGGGTATGTCTAAAAAAGAGACTGCTGAAAAACCTCAGCCAAAACCAAAAAAAAGAAAAAAAATTGTTAAAAATAATGACGGTATTGGAAGCCTAGTAAAAGTGATTTTAATTGGGATTATTTCTTTTGCTGTGACTGTGGGTGTGGGTGTGGGAATTGGGTTTGGGGTGTTAAAATTGACTGAAAATAAACAGTCTATTGAAACTCCAGTGGTTGATGAAACTGAGGTTACTCTTACTGAGGCTCCAGAGCCAACTGCAACCCCAGCTCCAGAAATAGATAAAGAAGAATTATCTATCAAAGTAGTAAATGCTACCACCAAAGCCGGCTACGCAGGGACAAATAGCAGCAAATTGGAAGATGCAGGCTATGGTGAGGTTGTAGCAAAAAATGCTTTAGGTGAATATGATGAAGGAGTTTATTTACTCATGCCTGAAGAAAATGAGGCTTTAGTTAAGGCTGTGGCTGAAGATTTAGAAATGGAAGTTGGGTATGCTGAAGGCTATGAGACTGAAGATCCTAATGAAGAATATGATGCGGTGCTAGTGTTGGCGAAGTAGGTAAGCTTTAAAAAAACTAGATAAAAATTTCCAGACAGGAATCTTAATTATTAATATGTTATACTACCCTTTATTCTGATGATACCCCTGAGCTTATTGTAAAGGGAAAATTAGAATGATCTTTTTTATTAAAAAAATTAAAAATTGGTGAATTTATTATGTCAGACAAAAAAAACAAAAACACAATCCAGTTAACAAAAGAAGGTTACAGTGACCTAAAACAAGAGCTTGATCAGTTGGTTAATGAAAAGTTGCCAGTAGTGGTGAAAAGAATTGCTGATGCTCGTGAAAAAGGTGATTTGAGTGAGAATTCTGAGTATCAAAATGCTCGTGAAGATAAAGATATTATCGACGCTCGTATCTCCGAGATTGAAGATGTTTTAGAACATGCTGAGGTGGTTAACAAAACTCGCAGTAAAACTACTATTGGTGTTGGGAGCGAAGTTAAAGTTCACATTAAGGGCCAGGATAAGCAAATTATGGACTTCTCTATTGTTGGTCAATTCGAAGGTGATGTTGATGAAGGCAAGATTTCAGTCGCTTCTCCTCTAGGCAAGGCTCTTTTAGGAGCTAAGGCTAAAGAAGAGGTTGTGGTCGATGCTCCTGCAGGAGAGATCACTTATGTGGTTGATGCAGTGAAGTAGATCTGTTCTTGCAACAGCACAGATGTAGCCAGGTTTCTCCTTTTCCAGATTTTTAAATCAGGTTAAAATATCAGTAGCGTTTCTGCAAAATAAGAAAATAGTCGATATCTTTTTTTTCGCAGAAAAAGGAGCAGTAGCGAAGAGTGCATCGCTATTTCGCAAAAACTCTAGAGTTATTTATTAATTAAATTTTTTGTCCCATGTCACGTTTAGACGATGCTATTCAAGCGAAAAAAGAAAAGAGAGCCGCTATTGAAGCTCTAGGTTTAGAAATTCATCCGTATAGTTACGAGAAAAAACAGACTATTAAACAGTCTTTAGCTTCTTTAGGAAAAAAAGTAAAAACTGCAGGCAGGGTAACATCTGCTCGGCCTCATGGAAAAGTGATTTTCTTTGATTTACAGGATCAGGATGCTTCCATGCAGTTGATGTTGCGTCGTGACGAAGTGGATGAGAAAGAGTTTGCTGCTGCAGAGTTGACTGATCCAGGAGATTATGTGGGAGTTGAGGGTGAAGTGGTCAAAACTCGCACTGATGAATTAACAATTCAAGTTAATAAGTTTACTTTTTTAGGTAAGGCTTTACGCCCATTACCCACAGCTTGGAATGCAGCTGAAGATAAAGATGTGCGTTTTCGTCAGCGTTACATAGACATGTTGATTAATCCAGATGTGAAAAAGATTTTGGATACTCGCTGGTTAGTTTTGAGAGAAATAAGAAAATTTTTACAAGAGAAATATCATTTTACTGAAGTTGAAACTCCAGTTTTACAGCCTCTTTATGGTGGCACTAATGCTAAGCCATTTACCACTCACATGAATGCTTTGGATCATGACTATTATTTGCGCATTGCTCCAGAATTGTATTTGAAAAGATTGATTGTGGGCGGTTATGAACGAGTTTTTGAAATTGCTCGCAATTTCCGTAATGAAGGCATTGATCAGACCCATCAACCAGAATTTACCATGATTGAGTGGTATCAAGCTTATGCTGATTATCAGGTGATGATGGATGTGGCTGAAGAGTTGATAAAACATTTGGTGGAAAAAGTTAATGGGGAGCTTAAGGTTGAGGTAGGAGAGCAGGAAGTAGATGTAAGTGGTAATTGGCCTAGAGTGAAAATGGTGGATGCGTTAAAACAATATGCTGGTATAGATTTCGAGTCTTTGTCAGATGAAGAACTCAAGGATTTGTTAAAGGAACATGAGATTAGTCTGCGTGGAGTTTTTTCGCGCGGTAAGGCCATGTTTGCCTTGTTTGATGAGTTAGTTGCTCCGCAGTTAATTGGTCCAATTTGGATTATTGATTATCCTCGTGCAGTCAGTCCTTTATCTAAACATCATCGAGAAAATGATTTTTATGCAGAGCGCTATGAGGCTTATATTGCAGGTAAGGAATTAGCTGATGGCTGGAGTGAGATTGTTGATCCTATTGATCAGAGAGAAATTTTTGAAAATGAACAAAAAAATATGCGCGCTGGAGATGATGAAGCTCATCCTTTAGATGAAGATTTTATTAAAGCGATGGAGCATGGTATGCCTCCTTTAGGCGGCATTGGTATGGGTATTGATCGCTTAGTGATGTTTTTGACTAATACTTGGAGTATTAGAGAGGTGATTGCTTTTCCAACATTGAGAACAAAAGATAGCAATGTAGAAGTGAGTCCTCAAAAAATTGAAGTCGAGCCTCAGGCTGTTAAAGTGAAAACTGAAAGAAAAGATCATCCTCTTCCCCCTCGTGGGCAAGCTGAAAAATTACTAGATGAGTATATTGAAGATGAAAATTTAAAAAAGCATTGTCAAATGGTGGCAGCAGCGACAGCTGCTTATGCTGAAAAGATGGGTGAAGATGTTGAGCTTTGGTATCAAGTTGGTTTGCTCCATGATTTGGATTGGGAAAAATATCCTGATGAACATCCAGTTAAAGCAGTCAATGAAATTTTGACTGATTATCCAGTAGCTTTGCTTGAGGCGATTGAAGCTCATGCTCCTCATCGAACAGGTCGTCAGCCAAAGACTAAATTAGAAAGATATTTATTTGCTTGTGATGAGTTAAGTGGGTTTTTAAATGCTTATGCTTTGATGAGACCGAAAAATTTTGCAGGAATGAAGGCAAGTAAAGTCAAGAAAAAGCTTAAAGACACATCTTTTGCTGCTAATGTCAATCGCGAGGATATTAAAATGGGTTTTGAGTTACTTGAAGAAGAAGCGAGTGAGCATATTCAGTTTTTAATTGAAGTATTTAACAAAATGGAGTTGTTTTAGTAAAATAACGATAAATTATTAAATTATTAAAAGACTGCCCGGGAAAGGAAAAAATGGGAGAAAGACGAGGGAGAGGACCAAAGAGAGGACAGGAACCAAGGACAAAAGAACAAATGGAAAGAGAAAGTGGAAAAGATAAGCGAAGAAAAATAAGAAATAGTAATAACAGGAGAAGAGGACAAAGTAAAAATAGGTATTAACCTATGCTCGACATCAACTACATCCGCGATCAGCGTCAACAAGTCAAACAAGCCTGTGAGGATAAACAGTTGGATTCTAGTGTGGTTGATAAATTGCTGGAAGCTGATGAAAAGCGTCGTGAGCTCAAAGCTCAGGTGGATGATGTCAGAAGACAGATTAATGCTAATGCTGATGAAATCAAAAAAAAGGTGCAAAAAGGTGGAAAGCCTGATGCGAAGTTAATTGCTAAAGGTAAAGATTTAAAAGAGCAATTAAAAAAAGTAGAACCAGATTTTAGACAAGCTAAAGAAAAATATGTTGAGTTGATGCTTCAAATTCCAAATGTAGCAGCAGCAGAAGTGCCAGTAGGCAAAGATGAGACTGATAATCAAGTTGTTCGTCAGGAAGGCGTGCTACCGGAGTTTGAGTTTACTCCTCTGCCCCATCAAGAACTGATGGAAAAATTAGATTGGGTTGATACGGAGCGTGGTGTAAAAATTGCAGGTTTTAGAGGCTATTTTTTAAAAAATAAAGCTGTATTGTTGGAGCAGGCTTTACTGCGCTATGCTTTAGATTTGATGGTTAAGCATGGTTTTACTCCGATGACTGTTCCCACCTTGGTCAATAAGCCAGCCTTGGAAGGCACAGGCTATTTTCCTTGGGGAGCTGATGATCATTATTACACGCAAGATGACACAATTTTAGCTGGAACAGCCGAAGTAGCCTTAACAGCTTATTATGGAGATGAAACTTTACGTGAAGATGATTTGCCCATTAAATTGACCGGTATTTCTCCTTGTTATCGCCGTGAGGTTGGTGCCCATGGTCAAGACACTCAGGGAATTATTCGCGTTCATCAGTTTAACAAAGTGGAACAAGTCATGCTGACTGTAGCTGATGAAAAAGAAACTGCTAAATGGCATGAGAAAATGTTGGGCTATGCTGAAGAGCTGTTGCAGAATTTAGGTCTGCCCTATCAAGTGTTGCTAATGTGCACAGGTGATATGGGAGCTGGTCAGCGCAAAAAATATGATCTTGAAACTTGGTTCCCAGGCCAGAATAAATATCGAGAAACTCACAGTGCTAGCTATTTTAATGATTTTCAGGCTCGGCGGCTCAACATCCGCTACCAGGCTAAAGACGGCAGCACCAAGTTTGTTTACACCATTAACAATACCGTCGCCGCCTCGCCCCGCTTACTCGCGGCCATCATTGAAAACTATCAGCAGGCTGATGGCACGGTCAAGGTGCCGGAAGTGCTGAAGGCGTATCTCTGACTGTTTGAGCAAAATAGTTATTCGTTGACGATTTTATTTTGACAGCTTTTCCCTCTAAAAAAAATATCTAGTTGTGGCATAATAGAGGTTCTAAAACCGCGAGGTTTTTTCGCGACTTTTTTATTAAAAAAACAGAAATTTTCTAATGTTCAACTTTTTTAAAAATATTTTTGACGAGAACCAACGTAACCTTAATCAATATCAAGAAATTGTTGATCAAATCAACAATTTAGAAGCAGAAATTCAAGAACTTGATGATGATGAGTTGGTTGCTCAAACTGACAAGTTTAAACAACAGATTGCTGATTATCTAGAAGAACACGATCCCCAAACCTCAGAAGAGATTCAACAAGCCGAGCAAGAAGTTTTAGAACAAATTTTACCTGAAGCCTATGCCACTGTCAGAGAAGTTTCTCGCCGGATGACAGGCATGCGCCATTTTGATGAGCAGCTTTTGGCTGGGATTGCCATTCACCGCGGCATGATTACCGAGCAAAAAACTGGTGAAGGTAAAACTTTGACTGTGACTTGTCCTCTTTACTTAAATGCTTTGTTGGGTAAAGGTGCTCACTTAGTGACAGTCAATGATTACTTGGCAGAGATTGGGGTGGGCTGGATGGGGCCGATTTATCATTTTCTAGGCTTAAGTGCTTCAGTGATTGTTCATGATCAGGCTAAGCTTTATGATCCTGAGCTTGAGTCAGAGTCTAAGGGAGATGAGCGTTTAGAGCATTTTAAAAATATTTCTCGAAAGCAGGCTTACGCTGCTGATATCACTTACGGCACAAATAATGAGTTTGGGTTTGATTATTTACGCGATAACATGGTCCAGTCTATTGAAGGTATGGTGCAGCGTAGTCATAACACTCATCATTTTGCTATTGTGGATGAGGCTGACTCAATTTTGATTGATGAGGCGCGTACTCCTTTGATTATTTCTGCTCCTGATAATGAACCAACGCAAAAATATTATGATTATGCTAAGTTGATCAAGACTTTAACAAAAGATCAGGATTACAAACTTGATGAAAAATCAAAAACTGCAACCTTGACCGATTTGGGAGTAAAGAGATTAGAAAAGAAAATGAATGTTGATAATCTTTATGAAGAAGATTTTGATACTATTCATCAGGTCGAGTCGGCTTTAAAAGCAAAAACTCTTTATCATCGTGATAAAGAATACATTGTTCGCGAGAATGAAGTCATTATTGTGGATGAGCACACAGGCCGCTTGATGTATGGGCGCCGATATAGTGATGGTTTACATCAAGCGATTGAGGCTAAAGAAGGGGTGCCAATTCAACAAGAGTCAAAGACTTTGGCGACGATTTCTATTCAGAATTATTTCCGCATGTATGACAAGCTGTCTGGTATGACTGGTACAGCTGCCACTGAGGTGGAAGAGTTCCAGCAAATTTATGAGACTGATGTGGTGGTGATTCCAACGCACAAGCCAGTGATTCGTGAGGATAATGCCGATGTGGTATATAAAACTCAAGCTGGCAAGTATTCAGCTATTGTTCATGAGATAGCTGAGACTGCTAAAAAAGGTCAGCCAGTTTTGATAGGTACACGTTCGATTGAGCATAATCAGATGATTTCTGATTTGCTAAGCAGAAAAGGTATTAAGCATCAAGTTTTGAATGCGAAAAATCATGAAAAAGAAGCTTTTATTATTGCTGATGCTGGTAAAAAAGATGCCATTACTGTGGCCACTAATATTGCTGGTCGTGGTGTGGATATTATTTTAGGTGGAGCTAAACCAGAGCTGAAAGATTATCGTTTGGAAGAGTTACAAGATGACTGGCAAGATTTGCCAAAAGAATTTTCACATTTGAATATTCCGCCATCAGTTAACCCTGGCAATTATGATTTAGAAGCTTACGATCAAGCTTTGTCAGATTGGAAAGCTGCTCATGAAGAAGTAGTTGATTTGGGTGGTTTGTATGTGCTGGGTGCGGAGCGTCATGAGTCGCGACGGATTGATAATCAGCTGCGTGGTCGAGCCGGACGTTTGGGTGATCCTGGTAAATCTCAGTTTTTTGTCAGTTTGGAAGATGAGATTATGCGGATTTTTGGCGGTGAGCAGATCCGTAAAGTGATGGATTTTTTGAAGATTGATGAGAATCAACCGATTGAACATTCCATGGTCAGTAAGTCGATCGAATCGGCTCAGGTAAAAGTAGAAAGTTTCTTTTTTGATCAAAGAAAACGCTTGGTTGAGTTTGATGATGTGATGAATAAGCAGCGGGAAATTATTTATGAACGGCGCCGTCGCTTATTAGAACAATCAGAATTACAACTAGATGATGAGATAGAAAATGAAGACACTTTGCAGGATCAGGTGATGGCTTATCTTGAAGATGAGGTGACTGCTCTAGTGAATACTCATTTGCCAGAAGCTGAAGCTTATGAAGCTGATGATTTTGAAGAGATGATTAATGAGTTTGTGACTGTGGTACCTTTGGATCAAAAATCTCAGGATTTATTAGCTGAGGAGTTGAGTAATAAGGCTGATGCGGGAGATATTATTGATCACTTGCTTGAAGTGGTTAATCAGGTTTATGAGTCTCGGCAAAATGATTGGGGCGATGAGCTGATGATGCAGGTTGAGCGGATGGTGACTTTGTCTACGATTGATGAAAAATGGATTGATCATTTGGATCAAATGGCTTCGTTGAAAGATGGAATCTGGTTGCGTGGTGATAAGCAGACTGTTTTGACTGAGTATCGTCGCGAGGCTTTTAATATGTTTGAAGATCTGATTGCTAGTATTGAGACCACGATTTGTCGGAGAATTTTCCGAGTTCAGCCAGTGAAGCAAGGTCAGCCTGTGGCTGTAACGCCAACGCAAAAATTGCTAGCTGAGGCTAGTTATCAAAAAGAAGATATTCATGAAAGTATTACTAAGGAAGTAGCTGATGCTCAAGTGCCTGAAGCTAAGGCTGTGCCTAGCTCACAGCAAGGTTCGGTGTCTGATTTGGCTGCGGCTTTAAGTGACGCAGGATCGGTCAAAAGACCAGGGGCAAAAAATCAGAAAGTTAAAATTGGTCGCAATGACCCTTGCCCATGCGGTAGTGGCTTAAAGTATAAAGATTGTGGTTTGATTGGCGCTCCGCAGCATCAAGAGTAAAATCTGTTAGTTGTTGAGAATTTTATCATTAAGAAAATATGCCAGAATTGCCAGAAGTAGAAACAGTCAAACGCCGTTTAGCTGAGGTTTTAGCTGGTAAGACTATTAGGCAGATTAAGGTACTGAAAGATAAAAGTTTTCAAGGTGAAGTTGAGGATGTTTTGGGGGCGAAAATTATTTCTGTGCAAAGAAAAGCTAAGTTGATTCGTTTGCAGTTAGACAATGAGCTGAATTTGTTGGTTCATTTAAAAATGACGGGTCAGCTGATTTATCAAGATGAGGAACAGAAAATTGGTGGTGGTCATCCGACTGCGGATTGGGTGGCTAATTTGCCTGGTAAGCATACTAGAATTATTTTTTATTTTAGGGAAGATGGGGCGAAATTGTTTTTTAACGACATGAGGATTTTTGGTTGGATTAAGGTTTTGACTGATGAGGAGATTAATGAAGAATATGATAAGTATGGTCCTGATGTGATTGATGCTGAATTTACTCCTGATTATTTAAAAGAAAAAGTAAAAAATCGGCGAATTGCGATTAAACAAGCGATCATGATAAATAAAATAGTTGGAGGTGTGGGTAATATTTATGCTTGCGAAGCATTATTTTTAGCTAGGATTGACCCGCGGCGACCGAGCAATAGCTTGAAGGATGATGAGTATGAAATTTTGGTAGAAAAATTAAAACAAGTGATTGCTGAAGGGATTGCTCATAATGGCACCACTTTTGATGGTAAGTACGTGGGGGTTGATGGGTTGGCCGGAAGTTATCAGAAAAAACTAAAAGTTTATGGGCAAGAAGGTGAAGTTTGTCCTAAGTGTGGAGGGAAAGTGAAAAAGATTAAGGTTGGGGGCAGGGGGACATATTTTTGTGAGGAGTGTCAGAGCTAAGAGGTAATTTGCTTATAAGTTTCTTCATTTAATAGTTTTAAAGCTGCATTGAGAGCTGCTAATTGACCTGGATTTGCTAAAGAAATATTTCCTTGTAGATCTGTAATGAAAATACGATAAATCTTTTGCATAGAATGATTTCCAGCATAAGCAACTTTTTTGACTTTATTAGGACTTAAATTTCTAGGATCTCTTTCTGACATATTAAATATATATTTTTATAACAAAAAATATCATACATATAATTGATGTATTAAGCAAGAAGAGTTTTAAAAAAGTTTAACTATTTTGTTCAGCTGCAGCTAAAATTTGAGCTTGTTGTTCTGTGGTCAAACTGTTCCAATGTTGTTCAAGAATATCTGGCCAATAAATATCATCAGACATAAGACCTAATGTTCCTTGAATGCCCACTGCAGGTTCGATTAAGTTTTTAGCTAATTGCGCCACTCCTGGATTTTTATTTAGTATCTCGGTTAATTGTTGACGTTCCATATTGATTCTAAATTAATATAAAAAGTATTTTACACTAATAATCAAAAAAAGAAAGTAAAAGTTTACTGCTGAATCAAGCAGATTTTATTTTTTCTAAAATTTTTTCCTTTGTTAGCCCATACTTTTCATACAGTTTTTCTTTTTCCCCTGATTCCCCAAACTGATCCTCTACTCCAATTCTGATCACCGGCTTGGCTTGTTTTAAACTTTTGCCTAACTCACTAGTAATGAACTCAGCTACAGCAGAGCCTACACCTCCTGCAATTTGATGATCTTCTATTGTGACAATAGCTTTGGTCTCTTGGTAAGCATTAAAAATTTTCTGTTGATCTAAAGGTTTGATAGTATGCAGATTAATTACTCTAGCGGAAATCCCTTGCTGCGCTAATTCTTGGGCTACTTCTAAAGCTTCTTTAACCACGATGCCTGAAGCAATCAAGGTTATATCTAAACCTTGTTTCAAAATTTGTGCTTGGCCAATTTCAAAGTTTTTTGGTGTATTAATGCCGTTAATTTTTGGTCGAGATAAACGCAGATAAGCAGGCCCATTATATTCAGCTAAAGCTTGAGTCGCTTGTGCAGCTTGTTCTGCATTGCAAGGTTGAACCACGGTCATGTTGGGCATGGCTCTCATCATGGCAATATCTTCTAGCATTTGGTGGGTAGCTCCGTCTGGCCCTGTGGCTAAGCCTGCATGACCTCCGACAATAGTGACATTTAAATTGGAGTAAGCAATGCTGTGGCGAATCTGGTCATAGGTCCTTCCAGGCATAAAACTAGCAAAGCTAGCAATGAATGGTTTTTTGCCTGTTAAGGCTAAGCCAGCAGCTACACCGACGAGGTTTTGTTCTGCTACTCCTACTTGAATAAAGCGTTGAGGAAATTTTTTAGCAAAATTTCTCAAACGCAGTGACCCATCTAAATCAGCACACAAAACTACAATGTTTGGGTCTTTTTCCGCTGCTTTGATTAATCCTAGGCCAAAGCCGTCGCGGGTTGCTAGCGGTTGCGAAAAATCAGTATTAGTCATAGTTGTTGTAGTTCTTTTAAGGCTTGTTGCATTTGTTTTTTATCTGGAGCTTGACCATGCCATTGATGATTATTCTCCATAAAACTGACTCCTTTTCCTGGAATCGTATGGGCAATAATGGCTGTAGGCTTGTTATCTTTTCTAGCTTTTTGCAGACTATTTAAAATGTGTCGAAAATGATGTCCATCAATCTCAATCACTTCCCAGCCAAAACTTTGAATTTTCTTTTTTAGATCTTTTAAGGGCATAATTTGCTCTGTTGGTCCTTCGATTTGAATCTGGTTGCGATCAATAATAGCAGTTAAATTACTCAAGCTTTCTTTTGCTCCTAGCATATAAGCTTCCCAGGTCTGCCCTTCTTGTTGTTCTCCATCACTCATTAAGCAGAAAATGTGAGCTGGATTTTGCTCCATGCGTAGCCCCAAGGCCATACCACAAGCTTGCGATAAACCTTGACCAAGTGGGCCACTAGTATTTTCAATACCTAATTGCAGATTATAGTGAGGGTGCCCTTGAAGTTCGTAGTTCATCTCTCTGAGGTGATCAAGTTTATTAAGCATAAAATAGCCGGCACGAGCTAAGCTGGCATAAAGAATTGGACAAATGTGCCCATTAGATAAAATGACGCGATCACGTTTTGGCCAGTCTGGTTGTTTAGGTTGATGATTTAAATGCTGAAAATATAAAGCAGTGAAAATATCGGCCATGCCTAAAGACCCAGCTGGATGTCCACTGCCGGCTTGGGTGATCATTTTAATCGTATCAATGCGTAGTTGCTGAGCAATTTTTTTAAGGCGGTCAATTTCTTGTGATGAGTAAGGTGAGAAAAGCATGGTTGTTGAGAATGAGACTATAAACCAGTCTAGCAAATCCATCAAGCTTCTTCTAGTCTACTTCAACACTTTATCTATTCCCTTTTCCAGTTTTTTATCCCATTTGACTGTGTATGGCAGTTTCATGCGACGGGGTTTGTCGCCATTAGGAATAATCACGACCACTTTATCTTTTCCTGGTAAAGATTTAAGTAATTTTCCTAGTTTTTTTAAAGTCGCTTTATCAGTTTTGCGGGGGATAAAGATTTCGTGATAGCTTTTATCATTCTCATAAGCTACTTCTTCGGCTCGAGGAATACTAATTTTTTCCACAATAATATTGGTTTCCCCTTCTCTTTGGTTAACTTTGCCTTTCGTCAAAACCACTCGATCATTAGCTAGCTTTTCTTTATATTTTTCATAAGTACGAGGGAAAACTACGAAACGAATACTGCCGGTCTGATCTTCTAAATGACCAAAACACATGTCCTTGCCGGTTCTGCGGGTTTGGACTACTCTTAAACCTTTAATCACCCCACCAAATAAAAAAGCTTTATCTAAATGAATTTGGACATCAATGTCATTGATCTTCATGTTGGAGCGATTGCTCACTGCTTGCAAAGCATCAGCCATAGGGTGATCGGTGAGATATAAACCTAGCAGCTCTTTTTCAAATGACAGTAACTCCTGTTTAGGGTATTCAGGAATCTGAGGAAAGTTGTCTTGGATCTGAGTAGCGTCTTGAGCAACATCAGCAAATAAATTGTCTTGACCTTCAATGGCAGACTCAAAAGATGCTGCGACTTTACGAATATCTTCCAGCCCTTCAAGCATGCTGGAACGGTTACCAAATTTATCCATAGCACCAACTTTAATCAAAGATTCAATCACGGTTTTATTGACTTTGCGGCTGTCAGTATGGTGAATAAATTGAGTGAAAGAATCAAACTGTCCGACCTCATCACGAGTCTCCATGATATTTTCAATGGCTTTATCACCGACATTTTTAATGGCTCGGAAACCAAATCTAATAGCCATGCCTTCTAGAGAATCCTCATGTTGTTCAATTCTAAAATTTTGCCCAGATTTATTTATATCTGGAGGTAGAACCTTGAGCCCCATTTTTTTACTATCTTGAATAGCTAAAGCGACTTTTTCGTCTGCATTAGCTGAGGTGGAGTTAGACTCGACACTCATCAGGGCAGTCATGTACTCAACTGGATAATTAGCTTTCAGATACGCGGTTTGATAAGAAATCATGCCATAGCTGGCAGCATGGGATTTGTTAAAACCGTAGTTAGCAAAAGCTTCAATAAAGCCCCAAACTTTTTCTGGGACTTCAGGAGCATAACCTTTAGCAATGGCCTGCTTAATAAAACGTTTTTTATTTTTATCAAGAATTTTTTTCTTTTTCTTACCAATAGCACGGCGCAAAATATCAGCTTCGCCTAAAGTATAGCCTGCCATGACGTGAGCAATTTCTAAAATCTGCTCCTGGTAGACCATGATGCCGTAGGTTTCCTCTAAAGCTGGTTTTAATGATTCATCTGGATAAACTACATCCTGAGGATTTTTTTTACCTTCAATAAACTGCGGAATAAGCTCCATTGGACCTGGCCGATACAGAGCCAACATAGCAGTAATATCTGAGAATTGATTTGGCTGGAGATTTCTAGCTACTCGTCTCATGCCAGCTGATTCAAGCTGAAAAACCCCGGTAGTATCACCACGGCTAATCAGTTGATATGTTTTTTCATCTTTTAAAGAAATATTATCAAGGTCAATTTCTTTATTTTTAGTTTCTTTAATTAAATTTAAAGCAGTTTGAATGGTGGATAAGTTGCGCAAACCCAAAAAGTCAAATTTGATCAAGCCAATAGCATCATCATTAACATTACAGTCAAGAGAATACATGTCGTATTGGGTGACTGTATCGCCGGTTTTGCTATCTTGCTGAATCGGTGTATAAAAAGGCAAAGCCTTATCAGCAATGATGACAGCACAAGCATGAACGCTATTATTACGAATAGTACTTTCCACTTTCATGGCTAGATCAATCAGACGTTTATATTTCGCTTGCTGATAATATTGATTTAACTCAGGGATGGCCTTGATTGCCTGTTTTAAGGTCATGCGGCTGCCAGGCTCGTTAGGTACGAGTTTGGCAATTTTATCTGGTTCTTCGTAGGGCATGCCTAAGACACGACCCATGTCACGAATAGCAACGCGGGCTTCCATTTTACCGAAAGTAATCACATGGCCAACCACATCATGACCGTATTTTTCTGCACAGTATTCAATCACTTCTTCGCGGCGGTCATCAGCAAAATCAATATCAACATCAGGTGGTGTGGGGCGCTGCGGATTTAAAAAACGTTCAAAAGGCAGTCCATGCACAAATGGGTCAATGGTAGTGATGTCTAAGCCATAAGAAACCACTGAGCCAGCAGCGCTGCCTCGACCAGGTCCGACTCCAATACCTTGGTCTTTTGCCCATTTAACAAAATCTTGAGTAATTAAAAAGTAAGCATCATAGCCTTTATCATGAATAATTTTCAGCTCGTATTCCATGCGCTCTTTGATTTTGGGCGTCAGTTCCCCGTATTTTTCTTTTAAGCCTGTTTCTGCTTGTGCCTTCAGATATGAACCAGGAGTATGCCCTTCAGGGATAGGGAAATTCGGAAAAATAAGTTGACCAGTTGGGATTTCAACCTGGCAGCGTTCAGCAATCTTGACAGTATTTTCAATCGCTTCAGGATAATCAGCAAAAAGTTCTTGCATTTGTTCTGGGGTTTTGAAATATAACTCTGGCACATCAGCCATGGTCAAACGATTTTTATCAGCTAAGAGTTTGCGGGTGCCTACGGCGATTAAAGCATCTTGAGCTTCAGCTTCATCCTCATTTAAATAATGGACATCATTAGTAGCCACTAATGGAAGGTTTAGTTTACGGGCTGATTTAATTAAAATTTCATTAAGTTTTTGTTCTTTTTCAATTAGTAAATGATTTTGTAGTTCAACATAGAGACGGTCTCCAAATACTTTTTTAAATTTTTTCAGTCTAGCTTCAGCTTCATCGATTTTTCCTTTTAAAATGTCTTTAGCAAACAAGCTGTTCATACAGCCGGTCAAAACAATCACGCCTTTAGAATTTTCAAAAAGCACTTCTTCATCAATTCTGGGTTTATATGAAAAACCTTCAAAATTAGCTATACTCACGAGCTTCATGATATTTTGATAGCCTTTGAAAGTTTCAGCCAAGAGGGTGATGTGAGCCTGGTCAGCGCCAGCTCGAGCTTGTTTTTGTAAGCGTGATTCTTTGGCAATATAAAGTTCAGCTCCAAGGATTGGAGTGATGCCGGCTTTACGGCAGGCATTGTGAAATTCTATGGCGCCGTGCATGTTGCCGTGATCAGTCATGGCCACAGCGGTTTGACCGTGTTCTTTGACTTTAGCGATTAAATTAGGAATTTTTACCAAGCCGTCAAGCATGGAATATTCGGTGTGGACATGAAGATGAACAAAATCAGACATAGAAATTACTGTATCAAGATTGTACAGTTCTGTGAACAGATGATCAACACTGGCTATTTTTCCAAAGCTGTGATGAGTGCTTCCCGCACTTCTTTAGCATTAACTTTTTCTTTAAACTGTCCCATGGCTCTGCCAATTAAAAACCCAATAACCTGTTTTTTCCCTTGTTTGTATTTTTCAACGGCGTCAGGGTTGGCAGCGAGCACAGCCTCAATCACCGATGTAAGTTTGTCTTGGCTAATGTTAGCTGTTTCGTGTAAGGCCTGATATTTTTTAAGAACTTTTTCTGTAGCTTCTCCGACTTTTACTTTAATTTTTTTGTTAACAATATCTTTTGCCACGTCGTTAGGCTTTATTTCAGCTTTTTTCGCAGCTTGAAAAATCATTTCAGCCCAGTCAGCTGAGTCTTTTTCTTCACTAAGTTGGTCGGCATAGTGGGCTTCGATTTGATAGTCTGTTGTCCATCTAGCTAAAACTTGTTCAGCTAATTCAGGCAGACTGTCTTGCAGATCTTGAATTTGTTTTTCAGAAAACTCAATTGGAGGTAAATCTGGATCTGGGAAATAACGATAATCAGCAGCTTCTTCTTTAGTGCGCTGACTAAAAGTAACTCCTCGATTTGGATCAAAACCCCGAGTTTCTTGAACTGGAGTTTCACCTTTGTCTAAAAGTTTAGCTTGTCTTTCTATTTCATAATCAATGGCTTGTTCTAAGAAACGAAAAGAGTTAATATTTTTAACTTCAACTTTATAGTTTGGCAACTCAGTTTCACCAGGTTTTTGTAAGCTAACATTAGCTTCTAAGCGCATGCCACCTTCTGCCATGGCGCAGTCAGCGATATCTAAATACCGGAGTGTTTGTCTGAGTTTATGTCCGTATTCTTTAGCTTGGGTGCCATTCTTAATATCTGGTTCAGTCACAATTTCCACTAAGGGCACTCCACTGCGGTTAAAATCAATCAAAGACACATCTTCGCCATCAATATTTTCATGAAGTAATTTGCCAGTATCCTCTTCTAAATGTATGCGCGTAATTCTGACACGGCCTTGCTCAGTTTCAATATAACCTTGGTAACAAAAAGGAATATCATACTGGCTGATCTGATAGCCTTTAGCTAGATCTGGATAAAAATAGTTTTTACGGTCAAATTTAGAAAAACGATTAATTTTACAGTTTAAAGCGAGGCCTAGCTTAATGGTCCACTCAATGGCTTTCTTGTTAGCAATTGGTAATGCACCAGGCATGCCCAAGCAGACGGGACAAGTGTAAGTATTAGGTTGGTCTGCGCCAAATGGGTCATTTTTGCAACCACAAAACATTTTTGAGTTAGTTTTTAGTTCAGCATGGACTTCTAAGCCGATAATAGGGGTATATTTTGTTTTTGTCATGATTTTTCAATTAGTTGATGATCAGTATTTGATAAATAAACACGTGGTATAGGATTTTGTTGTTCTTTAATATAAGTTTGTACATCTAAGACAATTCCTGGAGTGACAATATATTCAAGTGCTTTTTCAGGACTAACCCATTTATACTCACCATGCTCTTCATTGAGCTCGATATTGGTGTCTTCAGCTTGGCAAATAAAAGTCATGCCATGGATCTCTGTTTCCGCACATTTATCTCCACGATAAAAATGCCAAAGTCTGATTAAAGGTCCAATCTTAATTTTTATTGGACCTAATTCTTCAGAAATTTCACGCAGCAGTCCTTGATAAAGTTCTTCATGTTGGTCAACCCTACCGTACATCATTTCCCAAATATTATCTTGAAAAGCAGTATTTTGTCTTTTGGTAATCAAAATTTTATCTTCGGTCGGGTGTTTGATAACTGCGCCAACACCAATCATATAGTGACCTATATGGCTGTTTTCGTTGCGGGTTTGTTTTTTTGTTTTTTTCATTTTACAGACTTGAGAGTTTTTTTATTTGTTGAGCCAATTATTCCATTTTGTTTGTTGTTCATAAGCATGGGCCACTTGGATAACTAAGTCTTCGCGGAACATTGGTCCAGTGATTCCTAAACCTAAATGAAGATTGGTTTGAGGATCTTGATAACAAGGCACACTAATACCAGGCAGTCCAGCGACAGAGCTTGCTTCTTGCAGTTTATCAGCTAATTCACCAAATAAAGGACTTTCGTTGCTAGCACCTAGTTTAGGAGCATAACCTGGCATGGTTGGTGAAAGTAAAACATCGTATTTTTTAAATAAACGCTCAAAATCTTTAATAAATAATGAACGTACTTTTTGCGCTAGAACATAATATTTATCAGCATAACCCTTACTTAAGGTATAAGTACCAAGCATAATACGGCGTTTAGCTTCATCGCCAAAATTAGAACGATCATTGCCATAACGAATACCATCAAATCTGGCTAAGTTACTGCTAACCTCTCCCCTTTGTACTACTGTGTAAACACCGATAGCATACTGAGGATCCATGGCTTGAGCCATTTCTACCTTGGCTCCTAAATCAGTAAAAACCTTGATTTGTTCCTCATAGATTTTTTTAACATCTTCTAAACCAGGAATATCTAAATAAATAACACCAATTTTTAAATCTTTAATATCTTTATTTAATGATTTAGTCAGTAGAGGGACTTTTTTCTTAGAACTGGTGCCGTCATAAGGATCATGACCAGCCATTTTTTCAAACATAACAGCTGCATCTTCAACAGATTTAGTCATTGGTCCTGGACTGTCAGTTGATGATGCCATAGCAATGACGCCAAAACGACTGACTCTGCCATAAGTTGGTTTAAGGCCGATGGTTCCGCACCAGGCAGCTGGACCACGTACAGAACCAGCAGTCTCACTACCGATTGCTGCGAGACACATATCAGCGGCTACAGCAGCAGCACTACCACCAGACGAACCTCCAGGAATGTGTTCAGGATTGCGTGGGTTTAAAGTTGGTCCAAAAGCACTGGTTTCAGTGGAAGAACCATGAGCCCAGGCGTCTAGATTAGTTTTTCCGATTATTACTGCGCCGGAGTCTTGTAATCTCTGAGTAACAGTAGATTCGTGGACTGGTTTGAAATTTTCTAAAACTTTTGAACTAGCTGTGGTTTTTAAATGTTTTGTACAAAAGTTATCTTTAACGGCAATAGGTAAACCTTTTAAGGGTAAATCTTTTTTTTGTTCTGCTTCTGCTAAAGCTGTTTCTTTGTCCATTAAATCTAAATAGACATTTAGTTTGTCATTTTGTTGCTGGATAGCGGTGTAGACATCATCATAAATTTCAGCTAAAGAAATTTCTTTTTTTTCTAGTTTGTCTAAGGCTGTTTTTAAAGTGAGTTGATTAAGTTTCATAAAATCCTTGATTAGTGTAAAAATCTGAAATATTAGGCCTGCTTTTCTTTATTAATTAAGCGGTCTACCACAAAATAGCCATTATGTTGGCGCGGGGCGTTAGCTAAGGCCTCTTTTTGAGTGAACATTTTTTTTTCATCAACTTTATCTTCACGTAAAACATTGGTTAAGCCAGTCACCTGATGAGTTGGCTCCACATCATCTACATCTAAACTTTGTAACTGGTCAACAACTACTAATGTTTCTGCAAAATCATCCGCCAGCTGTTCTGCTTCTTGATCGCTGATGGGAATGTTGGCTAGTTTAGCTACGTGTTTGGTGAGTTGAGAAGTGATTTTTGACATGTTTGTATTGTAACAATTTATAATTGTTTTTGGACTTCAGCTAAATCTACAATTTGTTTTTTTTAAAATGGCTTTACACTTTTCGTTACTGCTCTTTTTTCTTTGAAAAAAGAGGTACCGAAATGGCCTTACACTTTTCGTTACTGCTCTTTTTTCTTTGAAAAAAGAGGTACCGAAATGGCTTTACACTTTTCGTTACTACTCTTTTTTCTTTGAAAAAAGAGGTACCGAAATGGCTTTGCACTTTTCGTTACTGCTCTTTTTTCTGCGAAAAAAGAGGTACCGAAATGAAAAAACGAGCTGGTGAAGCTCGTTTAAAAAATTGCCACAGCTTCACCTAACTTTTAGCAGTCAGGTTGTTGCTGATTAATGGCGGTTAAATTTTGCAAATTTTTCATCTATTGTTCTGTGGTGCAGAATAACATGAAAAAAAGATTATGACAAGTGAAAAATTGCTGCTTTTTATGGATTGAATAACATGTTTTAATAGATAATATTATTGACTTTTCAAATTTAACTATGGCTCTTCAAAACAAACTTCACTCAAACAAAAAAAGAAAATATTTAATCATCCTAGCTGTTTTCTTGCTGGTTTTAATTAGTGCTGCTTCAATTATTGGCTACTTGCGCTCTAAAGATGGTTATGACGAGCGTAGCCAAGCAGATTTCACTGGTGATTTTGGAGACTATGTCAAAATTTATGTAGATAAAAATAATATAGGTGGGCCTTGTAGTGATAGCTATTCATTAGCCGAAGCAGATATTAGTCATCCTTTTTGTTCAATAAAAGCAGCTATTGGTGTTTTGCCTAATGACAGAGCTGGCTATGTAATTTTTATTCGTGAGGGAACTTATTGGTATGATGAAAAAGATAGTGAAGGTAGATGGATCCCCGTTTATATTAAACATGGCAGCTCAGATCCAGATAGACCTTTTGTTATCTCTGCTTATCAAGATGAAGAGGCAATTTTAACTTTGGCTGATCCATCTGGGACTCCTAGTAAGGATAGAAAAGACTTTTTTCTTTTTGTAAATTATTCAGCCTCTGGGCCTACTTATTCAATTGATAATGTGAGAATTCAGAATTTGCATTTTACAGGGCCAAGCGGATATAAGTACTGGTTGGCATTCATTAGAACTGTGGATGATTATCATCCTAACTCTGGGGATGTAGTTTTTTCTTACGACAATATTCAAATAGTGGGTAATGTTTTTCAAAGTAAAGACCATAATTATGTTGATCAGGAAAATTATCAATACGGAACAAAAAAATATGGCCATGGTCTTATTCTTAATAATGTTAATAATTCATTAATTAAAGATAATGAATTATTTTGGTTAGCTAAAGGCACTAATATTGTTGGTACAGGTAATAGATTTATTGATAATCATTACCATGATATGGATAGATTAGTTAATTCCAGTCCAGACTTGTATAAAAAGTTTGGAGGTAGTTGTTTGACAGTCGGACATGGATCAGATACGGAGATTATAGGGAACAGTTTTGAGCGGTGTTTTGGTGGCTATGATAATGGTGATTGTAATTACACATATATAGATGATGAAGGAGAAGAGCAAGTAAAAACAGCAACTTATGGTTGCTACGATGGTATGGTTGTCGATGGTTCAGCTTTAGAGACTTATGGATATAGTAGTGATCATCCTGAATGGTGGGCTGATGGTGTTTTAATTGAAAAAAATTATTTTACTGGGAATCGTGACACCATGGAGGCTTCCAAGGGAAAAAATATTGTTTTTAGAAATAACTTGGTAAATGATGATCGTAAGATTTTTATGATTCATA